>JACCDR011117628.1_pt1 | contig 28835 bp, 29 predicted proteins | sample 7446431 | NCBI WGS metagenome assembly JACCDR01 (sample SAMN15323443, study PRJNA562643) | freshwater metagenome | isolation source: river surface water | place: USA:Blue River Watershed | collected 2017-08-17 | reverse complement strand
CGATCTCGACATCGACGGCGAAATCACCGGACGCAACCTTCGGTGCCTACGATGCGGATGGCAGACCAAATACAAAACGGGGCGGCGTCGTGCAGCCATTCGCAAACACAAGTGTCCACATACCGATAAGGATCAGGCAACCCGTGGGGCATGACACGAAAGACAGTCAACGACTCAAAAATATGGCCGAAGAAAATGACATCCAAACTCCGACAGACAGCCCCACGAGGTTGCCTGCATCCGCTGGTTCTGCTCTTGTGGTGGTGCCGCTCGATACACCTCCTGAATGCCTCGCTGAAATGCGAGCGGCTGGGATGGTGCCAATCCTTACTGACAAACCGGAAGCTGTGCGAGTGCTGGCCGCCGAAAGCCAAGTGGCACACTCCGACATGGTGATGGCTGCACTCAAAGCACTGAGCGGAGATCACGCAGACACGGAACGCCGAGTATTTATTCGCGACCTGCACGCTCGAATGCTCGCTCGTGAGCAGAACTCTAATTCTGCCAACCCACCGTTAGCAGAATGATCCGCAGAACACCCCCATTCGTCATTCGTCATTCCCCATTCGTCATTCGTCATTCCTCATTCGTCATTCCCTCTCATGCCCCCCTCCGCCGCCTACCTCATCGACCTCTACAAGGAATTCCCCTTCCAGGAAGGCCGCCTCGATGACCTCCTCCGCCGGCACCGCATCCGCATCGAAAACGGGCAGGTCGTCGAAGGAGACCTCAACAGCATCCCCGCGGAGCAGTGGCCCCGCAGCTTCCGCGTGCACCTCGCCTTCATGGTCACGCTCGCCGCCACCGCCATCCTGCCCAAGGGCACCAACCGCCTCGGCTTCGCCTACAACGCCAACGCACCCCGCTCCGGCAAGACCCTCCTGCTGCAGTCCGCCATCTGCCCCATCTACGGCTGGACCTCCGGCCGCACCTGGCCCGTGGGAGGGCAGGGGAAGAACCACACCGATGAGTCCGAGCTCCGCAAAGCCCTCGATGCCATCGCCCTCGAAGGCACGCCCTACGTCTTCTTCGACAACATCCGCTGCCAGGTCGAATCCCAATCGCTCGAAGCCTTCATGACCATGCCCATGTGGACCGGTCGCCTCATGGGGCGGAACGATAAAACCTTCAACGCTCAGATCGCCTGCACCATCGGCCTCACTGGAAACAATCTCAAGCTCTCCACCGACATGATGGAGCGCTTCCTCTTCTGCGATCTCTTCGTCGAGGAAGTCGAGGCCACCTCCCGCCCGATCGAGAACGTCATCGAGCAGCCGTGGATCATGGAGCACCGGGAGGAGATTTTTGCCGCCGTCATGAGCCTCATCACCCACTGGGATGCCATGGGCCGCCCACCGCCACCCGCCCGCGTGCGCCGTGGCTTCGAGACCTTCGGAAACATCATCGGCGGCGTCATCTCCGCCGCCGGGTTTGGCGATCTCTTCGAGCGCCGTCCGGACAGCGAATCCTCCGGCAACAGCGCGGACACAGACATGCGCCGCCTCGTCCACCTCATGGTCGAGGCCATCGGCCCCAAGCTCACCGATCCACGCCCCCGCCACGAATTCACCTTCGACAACCTCGTCCAGATGTCCTTTCAGGACGGCCTCTTCTCCTACTACCTCGAAGGCAAGGAGCAGCACGACAACGTCGCGAACGTCACCAAGCTCCACCTCACCAATCAGTCCAACGCCCGCTTCGGCGCCGCCCTGCGCACCTACGCCCCGGAGAAGAAGAAGGGCCGCACCTGGGAGCTGCCCCACAACAGCCGCCTCCGCCTCCAGAGCATCGGCAGCGGCCGCACCAAGCGTTATGTGGCCACGCTGGATCTCACCCTCCGCGGCCGCCTCCACCAGATGCTCCACTACGAGGAGATCGGGCAGGCAGGCTTCAACGACTACCTCGAGAGCCAGGGCTTCCCCATCTTCCAAGCCTGTGAAGACCACGAGCTCAACCAGATCATCGCCATCTGGCCCACCATCCGCCTCGCCCTCAGCCAGCGCCGCACCGAGCAAGCTCCAGAGGGGGATGACATTCCGGTGTAACGCATAAGGTCATGGACACGGCACCCTCAACGCTTGAACTCGCCCTGGACGCGCCCGCCGTGTTCCATGCACCGTCTTGTTCGCCTTTGCGGGTGCTCGTGGCGTGCGAATACAGCGGAGCCGTGAGGGACGCTTTCCGTGCCTTGGGACATGACGCCATGTCCTGCGACCTGCTGCCGACCGATGCCGATGGCCCGCACTACTGCGGCGACGTTCGCGACCTGCTGGACTACCCGTGGGACATCATGATCGCGCACCCGCCATGCACTCACCTGAGCGTGAGTGGCGCGAAGCACTTCGAGGCGAAGCGCATGGACGGGAGGCAGCAAAGCGCCGTGAGCTTCTTCATGATGCTGGCCCGCTCTCCGATCCCGAAAATAGCCATCGAAAACCCGGTCTGCATCATGTCGTCGATGTGGCGCAAGCCTGACCAAGTGATCCAGCCGTGGCAGTTCGGCCATGGCGAGACAAAGGCAACGTGCCTCTGGCTCAAGGGCTGCCAAAGCTGCAACCCACAAACATCGTGGAAGGTCGCGAACAACGAATCTTCAAGATGCCGCCGAGTGCCGACCGATGGAAGGAGCGCTCGAAAACCTTCGCAGGAATCGCCGCTGCGATGGCCCACCAATGGGGCGGATTTCGTCAGGCGAACATTGATTCTGCCAACCCGCCGTTCGCAGAATAACCTGCCGATCACTGGAGCATCTCATCCGTCACCGCCTCGTTCGGATCCTGCAGCACCCACACCGGCGGCCGGCTGGCCAGCCAGGAGGGCTTTCCCAAACGCTGGTTCACCCGGTCATGCATCTGGCAGGTCCACAGGTAAAACGTCCCCGCGCTGCGCAGATCCGGCGGGATGCCCAGCAGCATCACCCGCCACTCGCTCCCGCAGGCGCACCCTCCCTCCGCTGCCGCCACCCGCTCGCTAAAGCGCTCCAGCCAGATCTCAATGTCCGTCTGGTCCTTCGGGCTCAACCAGCCGGCATACTCCAGCGGCTTCGCATGCAGCTCCGCCCACAATCGACGCCCTTCCTCCTCCTTCATAACGGCAGGCACAGCAGGGAGCCCGTCACACTCCGGTTCACATTCGCCGCGGCGATCCATTCCACCGCCACCGGGTCCGCCGTGAGCACCTCCAGATCGTGGAACTCCGTCGTCGTCGTCGAGGGACTGCCATCCTCGTAGCGCGTCGTCACACTCTCCTGCCGCCGGATCATGAAAGGCCGGAAACTCCCGGCAAACTCAATCTCCAGCAGCCGGTCCGTGAAGGAGCAGCTCAGCGGGCCGCGGGTATCCACGCTCCCGCCCGCCGCCAGCACCCCGCCGGGATAGCCCTGCACCCACGAGCCCCAGCCCAAAGTCGAGGTCGTGGCCACCGAACGCGCCGCCGCCGCCGCATCCGCTGAGTTCAGCTCATTGGATCCCGTCGTTGTGCTCTCTTGCACATAATTCAGCGGAATACCCTCATACCCTTCCGGGGCCTCACACTCAAACGTGCCGCCGCTTTCGGAATTGCAGTTCGGGATGTTGCCGCTCACACTGTTGTAAGTGCTCCCGCTGCACTCCTTCACCACCGCCCCGCCATCCGCCAGCGTCCGCTTCCACTGACCGGTGATGTTGGTGTCGAGCCGCCGGTAATACCGCGTCACCCCGTCCACCACCAAGGACAGGCGGCAGGGGGAGGCCCCGCCAAACGTCGTGGTCAACCGGGTGCGATACCACATGCCCGGGCAGGCGCACACCCGGCTGCAGAACTTCGGGGCAAACGGGATGTCCGTCCCGAAGGCCGTCGTCGAACTCGTGCGCCGCCATGCCATGCTCATGCTTCCGTCAGGGTCAGGGTGGCCGCGTTCGCGGCATTGCCGCACAGCGTCCAGTTCAGGCTCGCCTTGCTAAAAAACGGGGCGCTCGGCAGCCCGTCGTTCAGGGATCCAAATGCCCGGTAAAACTTCCCGGTGGACACACTGTTCGCCGGCACCGTCGTCGCCAGATTGAACTTCACCGTGTTCAGAGTGATCGGATCGGAGAGATAATCCCCGTTCCAGCTTAGCGAAAAAGTCAATTCAGCCACCAGGTAGCCATTGTAACTCTCCGGGATCGTCAGCGTCGGAATCGACGACCCGCCGGAGATCGGCGTGCTGTCGATCCGTGGCACCACGCCGCCGATCGTGCCCGGGACGATGCTCCCGTCGCTGCGGAGCTGCCACGGTTTTTCCGTGCTGCCGCCCGCCCGCCGCCGCACCCGCCGGGCGCGGACACTCACGCCATGCGGCCCCCGCGTCACATACATCCCCGGGCCGCCGCTCATGAACAAGCCGCTGGCCCCTTCCTGCGCCAGCGTCGAAAGCGCGTTCAGCCGGTCCGGTGAAAGCACATCCGCCAGCCGGTCCCCGCGCTTCACGGGCTGCAACAAGTTGTTAAAACGCGTCGCGCTCATGATTGGTAGATGTCATCGTCCCAGCCCGCCCGGCCGCTCAGCCGCCATTCTTTCGAAACCTCGTAGATCACCTGGCTCTGCAGCCCCTGCGGCGCTCCCCGCCGCCGGTAGGTGTAGCCCACATACAGCCAGTTCCGCCGCCCCAGGCTGCCACGGAAACCAGGCCCCGGCACATCCCCGCTGATCTGGCCGAACCCGCTCGCCGAAGGCAGCGTGTAGCTCACCATGCTCTCGCGATACACCACCGTGGGATCCAGGTAGGCCTCCACCCCGGCCTTCGAATTCCGCGCCCCGCCGGTCAAATAGGGCAAAAACGAGTCAAACACCCCGATCGTGTTCGAGGTGGTCTTCAATCCCGTCTCCGGGTTGATGAACAACGCCCCGTTCAACGGCGCGGACGGCTTTCCGGCGAAATCCTCGAAGTCTGGATGCGTCTCGATCGGGCTCTCCTGCATGCCGATCACCAGCTCGTAGGTTGGCCTCTCCAGCCATTCAAACGTCACCCCGGCATAGGTGCAGACCAGCCGCGCCCCCGCCGCTTGATAGATCAACTGCTGGCTCTCCATGAAGAGATGCGGCTTGTAGGGATGGCGGCTCCCCAGCGGCTGCGTGGCCTCCAGTAGCTGCCCCGCGGATCCCGGTGCCCCGGTGACCTCAAAGGTGCACTCCGCCTCCTCCAGCCCGTTCGCCTTCCTCGTGGCACGGGCACTACCCGCCACGATCTGCACCGCTCCGACTGCTCCAAATGCTAGCAAGGCCATGCCCACGGCCCCGCGTCAACCCCGCCTCCGCCTCCGCCTCCTACTCCGCCTCCCCCCAAACCCGAGACGAAGAAGGAGTCAGAGGCGGAGCTCGATCTCCTTGTTGTCCTTCACCGCCCGGATCAGCTCGTCGAGGCGGTTCACCACATCCCCGATGTTTGGGCCGCTGCCCACCCCGCCGCCACCGCCGATGCGCTGCATGCTATCCACCACCGTGCCGCGCCCCAGCAGCGCCTGCAGCAGCCCGCCCTCGGCATCCAAGGCACGGCCCGCCCGGTTCATGCGGATCTCCTGATCCGCCATCGAGCCCGCCTCCGCCTCGCCGAAACCGGAGGCACGCAGCTCATTCACCCGCGCTCCCCGGGCGGAAAGCTCCGCCTCCCGCGCCGCCATCTCCTGCAGCAGCCGCGCCTGGTCCCCATCCCCGGCCAACCCCGCCACCTTGCTCCCCAGAGCCAGCTTCGAGGCGATGAAGCTCCCGCGCTCCGCCATCAGCCGCGCCTGCTTTTCCCGCTCCGCCCGTTTGGCCTGCTCGAGCTGCTGCTCCGCCGCCACCTGCTCCGGCTCGTTCATCATGTCCCGCTGCATCTGATCCTTCACCGCCGCCAGCTCCGCCTGCTTCCGCTGCGCCTCCTGGGCAGACCACCCCAGCGCATCATACGCCTTCTGCAGCCGCTCCACCTCCCGCGTTTGGGCATTGAGCGCCGATTGCGCCGCGTCCACCCCCTCCCCGGCCTTCTCCGCCTCCGCCAGCTTCACCTTCGCATCAAAGACTCCCTGCACCGCCGCCTGATAGCGGGAATACAGGCTCAACCCGGACTGGATCTGCACGATGGTATTGTCAAAGCCCTGCGCCAGCTTCAACTCCGCCGCCAGCGCCTCCTGCTCCGCCTGCTTCAGCCGCTGCAGTTCCTCCTCCAGCTTCTTCACCGTCGCAAACTGCCGCTCCATGGCCTCGAAAGAGCCCGGATCGGTCGTGCCCAGCTTACCCCGCGCATTCGCCAGCTGCCCCTCCACCCGGCTCACCGCCGCTCCGGCGCCCATCACATCGATCCCCGCCCGCGCCTTCGCCTGCTGGAAGTTCGCCACCCCTTGATTCATCGCGATCGCCGCCCCGCGGCGGCTGCTCAGCTCATCCACCCGCGCCCCCAGGCTGCCGATCAGCTCCCCGCCCTGGTCAGCACGCAGGAGCGAGCGCATCGCCTCCAGGCGGGCATCCTTCACATCCCGTGCCTGCGCCTGCCGCCGCACCTGGTTGTCCAGCACATCCGCCGGCAGCTCCAGCGTGGCCGGATCGATCCCCTCCAGCCGCTTCACATTCTGCCCCAGTAGCTCCGTGCGCCGCGCCGCCGCATTCGCCCGCGCCGTATCCCCCTCACGAGAAGCCTCGGTGTAATCGTCGTAAGCATTCGCCAGCTCCCCCAGCGTCTGGGCATACTGCTGCTGCAGGCCGTCCAAGGTCCGCACCGCCGCCGCCTGCGCCTCCAGCTTCGCCACCAGCGCATCCGTGGCCCCGTTGTATTCCCGCACCGCCTCCGCCGCCTGCTCGATGCGGTCGTTGTATTGGCTCCAGACGGTATAACCAATCGCCACCGCCGCCGTCACCAGCGCCATCGGCCCCGTCACCAGCCGCATCAGACCCGCTGAAAGTGCCCTTGCCCCCACTCCGAGCACTCCCAATGCCCGGCCCGCCAGCGTGGCGGAACCCGTCAACGCCGAGAGCTTGCCCATCAGATTCGCCGCCCCCGTGGCCACTGCCAGCGCCGTGATCCCCGCCGCCGCCACGCCTGCCATGCGGCCGAGGAACTCCAAGGCATGCGCCATACCGGGAATCGACGTCACCGCCTTCATCACCCGGGCCTCGAAGGTGCCCAGCACACTCACAAACCCGCCATAGGCACTTCCCAGGCCCTTCACCACCGGCTTCAGGTTCTCCAGTGTCGCGATCTGCGCCTCCACCGCCTGCTTCTGGCCATCGAGGAAGTTCTCGCTAAAGGTGGCCTTCAAACTCTCCTCGGTATCAGCGAGCGTATCCTGCAAAGAATCCAGCGTCTTACTGGTGTAACCCATCGTGCCGGAGGAGCGGCTTAGCTCGCTCTCCACCACCCGCCACACCTCGGAGAAGCCCGCGCCGCTCTCTTGGAGCTGCTCGATGGCATTTCGCGCCTGCCCACTGATCACCCCCAGCTCCGCCAGTCGGAACAGCACCTCCCCCACCGGGCGGCCCGCCGCCAGCCCGTCATACAAGCGACCGACATACACCGCCATGTCCTCGAAGTTCACCCCCGCCTGAGCCGCCGCATCCCCCACCTGCGTCATTGCCTTCTTGGTCGTCAAAGCCCCCTTCGTCAGCCCCTCCAGCGCCCGGTTCCCCGCCACGATGTCCCCCATCTTGAACGGCGTCGAAATCGAGAAATTCCGCAGCTCCCGCACCCGCTGCTTTGCCGCATCCAGACCCTTCAGCATCACCCGGAGTTGGTTTTGCACCGTCTCCAGCTTCGCCGCCGCCCCCGTGCCCATCGTGGCCCAGGCCTTCGTCAGGTTGTAAAGGCCGCGTGTGGCAATCGCCGTGATCCCCACCAGCTTCCCCAGCGGTCCCACCACCTTCGTCAAGATCGCCTGGCCCACACCCGCCATCGCCGCCTCCGCCTTGCTCCCACCCAGGATCAGCGTGCCCAAGGCCGCCGCTCCCCCATCCCGGAGAGAGCTCATGTTGTTCGAGACAGACTGCCGCAGATTGCCAATAGGGTTCGCCATGCCACACCGCGTTCGTCAACGCGGCCCGCCGGAGGCGGGAATGACGAAACCAGAATACCGAAGGACGAATTCCTCATTCCTCATTCGCCATTCGTCATTCCCGCCTCCGGCGGGTCCTTCCTCCTCATGAGGCGCATCATCAGCCCCGCCCTCGCCTGCAGCTCCACCTCCGGCGTCGGCTCCGGATCGGTCAGCGCCTTCATCTGGCGGGCACGTTCCATCAAGGCGCGGTCCGCCTCCGTCTCAAACTTCCGGCTGCCATCCCGGCTCGCCAGCGTCTCGTAGATCCAGTGCACCATCCCCGCCGGCCATTCCTCCAGCACCGCATCCGCCTCGAATCCAGCCTCCACCAGCCGCGACCACACCTCCAGCACCGGCGGCGCGTCCCGCCGGAAGGGCAGGGAGGCATCCCCCTTCTGCTCCACCTCCCGCATCAGCATCGGCGGGCGGTTCTCGCAGCTCCCCAGCCAGGCATGCAGCGTGTCCCACTGGCCCTTCACCCGCCACAGCCACCGCGCCGCCACCCACCAGGTCCGCAGCTTCACCGTCCAGGCATGGCGCCGCCGGGTCATCCACCGCGCCGCCTCCCGTGGGGAGCGGCTGCCGATCTGCGCCACCAGATCCAGATCCGGCAGCAGCATCCGCCCGCCCACCACCAGCGGGCTCCCCGCCAGCCGCAGCAGCTCGCGGTGCGCCAGCGTCAAAGGCCGCATCCGGCGGCCCAGCAGCCGCCACTCCCCCGCGCCCAGGTAGGACAGCAGGCACTCATCCAGCATCGGAAACTCCATAGGCACTCCCTCAAGCGTCAACAAACAAGCGAAGAGCAAAGGGCAAAGAGCAAAGAGCCAGACGCCAAGCGCGAAGCACCTGCCTTGGACTCTCCGCCCTATGCCCTACGCTCTTCGCTTTCCAAACAAAACGGGCGGCCTCGAAAGGCCGCCCGCACTCTTGTCTCATGAAGTTGTGCCACCTTCCCCAAGGAGGCACACCCGAAAAATTAAGCCGCGATCGTCGTCGAGCCGCTGCTCGTGATCTTCGGAAAGCTCACCGCGTTGATCGTTCCCATGGTGAACTCGGAGGACTTCAGCGTCTTCTCCGCGGTCCGCACGATGTAAATCTTCCCGCCATAGGTGAAGGTCTTTCCCTTCGCCGCGGCAAACAGCGTGCTGTTGCTCACATAACCGTTCATCGAAAGGGTCTTCTTGCCCTCATCGTCGATGACATACGACACCGTGCGGTTGTTGAGGTCCTTGCCCTCCGACTCCACCTCCGGCTCCTCCGAGAACGTGCCCTCCTGCGGGGTCAATCCCACGATCGCGGCGATCGCCAGCGCATCGTTGTCGTTGAAACCAAACTTGTAGTCCGTGTTGCCAAATTGCTTGAGGGCCATAGTCCCCTCCGCCCCCTGTCAACAACCCGCCTGCGGCGGGAATGACGAAACCAGAATGAGGAAGGACGAATTCCTCATTCCTCATTCGCCATTCCTCATTCCTCATTCGCCATTCGTCATTCCACGCGAAGCGTGGCTATCCCTCCATCCTCCCGCAGCCCACCTGCAGCTCGAACAGCGTGCCCTGCTCCTGCTCCACATCCGCCAGCACCTGCCGCAGCACCGTGAAACCATACAGCCGCAGCCCCGTGTCCTCATCCTGCGCCGGGCGCGGCATGGCATCGAGGGCCAGCTTCACCTGCTGCACCTTGGCCGCATGCGGCAGCCCCTCCCCCTCGCCGAGGGCATGCGTCACCAGCAACACGGTCGGCACATAAAACACCCCGCTTTTTTCCCCCGCCTCCCGCGCCTCATCCGCCTGGATCGCTCCATACGGCGGCTCTCCTTTCGGCTTCCGGTGCATGCAGTGCCAGGTCAGATCCGGCACCGCGCCGCGCAGGTAGGCGGCAAAAGTTTCTTCCACTCGGGCTTCAATGCTGGCAGGATAGTTCGCGGCACTCACGCCCTGCCCGCCGCGTCAACGACCGCCCAGCGGCCCCACCGTGAGCTCCACCCCGGCTCCACCCAGATCCACCTCCGCCACCACCCGCCCCTGATAGGCCCCGCGCTGCACCTTCAGCCCGTGCATGTCACGCGCCGCCTTGCCCGGCGCCTTCGCCGCCATCTCCGCCGCCGAGATCAGCAGCACCAGGTCGATCCCGCTTTGCTGGATCCGCACCGCCCCGCCGGCGATCGCCGCCGCGCTCGTCACCTCCGGCACCACCACCGTGAACTCCACCCCGCCAATGACAACGACCTCCCCCATCACCACCGCCAGGGCGGCATCGGAGCCAGCCCAGGCAGCGTCAAAAGGAGAGGCCATGGAAGGAAAAAGAAGCGCGGATTACGCCACCACGCCACCCTTGAGGAAGCCCAGCTTGATCTGCGTGGCGCTGTTCGCCACACCCACGATGATCGTGGCACCGCCGCTGTCCGCCGGGGCCTTTTGCAGCGTGCCCGGCGTATTGCCCACCACGATCACATCCCCGGCCGCCAGCACATCCCCCACATCCAGCGCCGAGTCCGCCTGGCACACCGAGAAACGGCAGCCATCCCCGGCACAGGCCGAAACACAGATCCCGTCCACCGTGGCGGGCGAGGTGTTACCACTCGCCACCGGCGTGGTGTTGTTCGCGTCCGAGCGGAACCACTTGTCCAGCGTGACATCCCGGTAAACCGGGCAGCCCACCGCGATCGCCTCACCTCCAATGTAGGTGGAAACCGAGGACGCGGAGGAAGGTTTGACGTTTGCAGCAGTGATGACGTAGTTCATAGTCCCCTCCGCAGGCTGTCAACGCATCGGCGCGACCCCTCGACGTATTCGCCGCTTCAAATCCGCCAGCACATTCTTGAGGGCTCTCGGATCTCCCTGCGGGCTCAGCACCATCTTCCCCGGCACCCCGGCAAACACCACCATGTGATGACTGCCCTTGCGCGGCTCAAAGCTCACGGGCTCGAACCCGTGAGCTCTCAAAAAAGCCACCTCCTTCCGCAGCACTCTCGGCACGTTCATGGCTGCACGTTCACCGGTTGCTTGCCCACTTCCTCCCGGTAGTTTTTGAGCGCCACACCCGGCACCGTCTTCGCCACCTCCTGGCCCGTGCCCTTCAGCACGTTCATCCACCCCTTCTCCGGCAGCAGCAAAAACGTCTTCTCCCCCGCCGCATTCGTCCCGCAGGCCGCCAGCAGCAGCACACACGGCAGCAGCAGCAGCACCTTCACCGCGCCCGTCTTGTCCCCATCCTTCGCCAGGATGAAGCCCGTGCCCACGGTCCAGGCCGCCACCGCCGATTCGATCGAGGGCATCGCCCCCGTTTGCAGCCAGGCCAGCAGCGAGTTGCAGATCCAGCTCAGAATGATCAAGACCCCGATGAGCGTGGTCTTCCAGTTGCGAGTGCTATTTTGAAGCGTCTTCATAGGCCCCTCACACCCCGTCAACCCGCCACGCTTCGCGTGGAATGACGAATGACGAATGAGGAAGGACGAATTCGTCATTCGCCATTCGTCATTCCTCATTCCCGCCCCCGGCGGGTCACTCCTCCTCCTCCTTCACCGCCGCCGCCACCTTCCCCGGCACCTTCCCCACCTGGGAGGCGATCCCATGCAACCTCCCCTTGATCTCGCTGATCTCCTTCGAGGCCTCATCGCGATGATGCTCGAGGTCTGTGAGACGCTTCTCATGCGCCCCGATCACCGTCTCGATCTTCCCCTTCAGCTCCCCCACCGAAGCCACCTGGATGAACACCGTGATGGCCGCCGTGAGGATGCCCAGGGTCAATAAAACGCGGTTTTGAGCAGCAGCAGACATAATTGATTTACTAAGCAGTGTTACTGAGGACTGCCAACGGTGAAGGTGAATGTGCCGCTCTCTTCATCGATGGTGGAGCCGGTGGTATTGGTCACAATGTAGGTGATGGTGTCGTTGGCGCTGACGTATCCCTCAATAATCATCCCTGCATCCCAAGTCGTCGGCGGGGTGATACTAACGGGCTGGCCGCCGCGGGCGGTGAGCATCGTGACCGTGCCACTCGTGGTCGCACCGGCGGCGAGGGAACCGAGGTCGATGATGGGACGCCGCACTTGCTGGCCTCGCATGGCGGCGCTGATGACATCCGCCATGAGCAAGTGGCCGGTGGTGTTGGGATGCACGGTGTCTGTCATGGCAGACGAGGGCGTGGCGAGATCGGCGATGGCGAGGTTGCAATCCGCGAATGGCAGGCCGTTGGTGACCGCCAGCGTGGCGAGGCGGGAGGCGTAGCTGCGGAGCGTGGTCTGATGGCTGGCGTTTTGCGAAAAGCATGGCGAGCAAAGCACAAGTCGCCGCCGGGCACCGGCGGCAATGGCCGCATTGGCAATGGTGGTGGCGTGGGTGTTGTAGGTGGTGTCCGTCACGCTGTATTGCACATCGTTTGAGCCGAACATCATGACGATGGTGCGCTCGGGTTGTGCGAGCATGTCTGTGACTTGGTTGACCGCGCCTAAAGGGCCGGAGTTAGCTGTAAGCCATGCGGAAGGATTACCATGATTAACGGGGCGCAGACCGAGACGGCGGGCGATGATCGGGGCGAAGCCGTCGTTGGTGCTGGTGCCGCCTTGCGTGGCGGTGATGCTGTCGCCCCAAAAAATAACGCCAGGTGATTCGCGGTTGTAGATGGTGCGGATGCGGCGCTCAAATTTGGCAACTGCGGCGGTGGCCGCTTTGGCCTCGGTCGGCGTCATGTAGGTGGTGATCGCGGTGAATCCGATGCGTCCGTTATCGTAGCGGTTGGCTGAAAACCGGGTGACGCGAAACAGGGTAATTTCACCTGTTAGCGTGCCAGTGGTCGTCTGACTCCAGCTTGTGAGCTGCACGCCATCCGCACAAGTATGGTGAAGGCTGCCGCTGCTTTGAAAGGAGATGACGCGGGCGGTTGGGTTGAGGCTCTGATAACCCTGGTAGGTGGCGTTGCCGACGACCATGCTGTTTGACCAATGCTGAAAATAGATCCCGCACTCGCCCGAGTTGCCGGAGATCATGTCTCCGATGGTGCGACCACTGGCACCGCCTGCGGTGACCGTCTCGGAGCAGACGCTTGCAATGAGTCCGATGTTGGTGCGGTCGATGCCGAGGGACGATGGAGTAAAACCCGTTTGAAGCCATTTGGAACTATTGCTGGCATCGACGCCAAAGCCTCCGCCGCGTGTGTAATCGGCGGCGACGAAACTGTTGTTGGTCAGATTGGCGGGGGCTCCGCTGGCGGCTTTGAGTTTGACCATCGTGCCCGTGAATCCATCGGTGCAAAATGGGTAGGCTTCAAGGATGTTGTCCCACCATCCGTTTTGCTTTGCATCGCAGATAACCTCATCCAGTCCCATCAGGACCTCCGCGCTGATGCTGCCTCCGGCGGCAAGGACAGCTTTGTAATAGCTGAGGGTTTCATCCTGCATGGGCAGGGCGGCCATCTTGTCGAGGGTCACACTGCCGGCAGCGATGCGGGCGATTGGAATCGTGCCGCTGGTGATGTTTGAGGCATTGAGGGCGGTGATGCCGCTGCCGTTCCCGCTGATGATGCCGCTGCCAGTGGAGATGTTGCCGACGGTCGTTTCAAAATTTCCGGAGCCGGTGGCGATGCTGCCGTTGACACTGATGCCGCCGGAGAGGGACAGAGCCGCGCCGCTGATGGTGCCGGTGAAGGTGGGGCTTGCAAGGGGGGCGTAGGTGCTGGCGGCGGTGGCGGTGGTGAGGTAGCTGGAGAGGCTGGCGGTGCTGGCCTTGGCATCCAAAGCCGCCTGCAGGCCCGTGATCGTGCTGATCGCCTGCGTATGCGCCGCCGGGGTAAACTCCGCGGGCACCCCGCTCAGCTTGCTCCACGCCAGCCCCGTGAGCCATGCCGGATTCGAGTAACTACCCGTCAGGCTCACATAACTGCTCGCCGCGTTCGCCGTGGTGAGGTAGCCCGCCAGGCTTGCGGTGCTCGCCTTGGCATCCAAAGCCGCCTGCAGGCCCGTGATCGTGCTGATCGCCTGCGTATGCGCCGCCGGGGTAAACTCCGTGGGCACCCCGCTCAGCTTGCTCCACGCCAGCCCCGTGAGCCATGCCGGATTCGAGTAGCTGCCCGTCAGGCTCACATAGCTGCTCGCCGCGCTGGCGCTCGTCAGGTAGCTGCTCAGCGAGATCGCCGCCGGCACCCCGCCGCTCTTGCCCAGCACCTCGCCATTATTCAGCGTCACCCCGGTCTCCGTGCGGCCGCCCGACGTCTTCACCGGCACGATGAACTGCCCCGTCGTCTGCGCCATCACGGCCGCCGCACAAATCAAGGATACAAGGAAGGTAGGTTTTTTCATAGGAACAAAGAACAAAGAACAAAGAACAGAGACACCTCACGCCGCATCAACCACCGCGATCCGCCGCCCATCCGGCAGGTTGATGTAGCCATTGCCGTCAATCGCGTTTTGCAGGAGGGTAAGCACCTGCGTCTGCGTCACGACCACGCTCATCGTCTTGGCGCTGTTGTTGTGCGTGAATCCCCCCGCCTCCGGCAGCCGCTGCTTCAGCCAGTTCCACGGATCAGCCAGCTCCACCGGATCATCATCCGCCCCGCCCACCGAGCGCTGCAGGCTCAGCACGATGTTGTCCGTCTCCTCCCACTCACCCACGGAAGGGATCTTCCACATCACCGCCATCACCGCCGCGAACACGGTCTTCGTCAGGCTCGCCGTGAGCATGTCCTGCACCGCCTGGGTGTTGAAGCTCAGGCGGCCCTCATAAAACCCCGTGGCCACATCCGCCGGCACCGTGAGGGAGGTCAGCTCCGCCAGCTTCGTGCCGCCGGCCTTGTCATACACCACAACCTTCATCGCCGTCGAGGCAGGCATCTCGTAGGCGCTGCCACCCTTGATCCAGCGGATCTCCATCCGCTCCCCCTTCAGCGCCTTCACCTCCTGATTTACCGGCACCCCGGCATTCCCAGGCCAGCTCGTGAAGCATTCTCCGGAGACAACATCAATGTAAAGCCGCATGCCATGACACCGCTATCAACCACCCGCCTCCGGCAGGAATGACGAAACCAGAATAAGGAAGGACAAATTCATCATTCCTCATTCGTCATTCGTCATTAAAAAACCGCCACCCCGAAGGATGGCGACCTTGAAACAAACAACACTCAGAACGAGCGGCTTACGAGAAGTTCGTGGTGATGAGGTAGCCCTCGTTCACGTCGATGATCTTCTCCTGCGTGTTCTGACGCACGCGGACGATGTTCTCGCGGGTCTTTTCCTCGCGGTAGGTCTCCGCGGTGTAGAGACCGCCATCGCCGCCTTCGTTCCAGGTGATCGTGCGGCCGATGCCACCGTTGCTGAAATCGCCTGCGGCCAGGTTCGCCACCAGAACCGTGCTGGTGCCCCAGATGGCGGAGAGATTGAGCGTGCCGCCTTTCTTGCCCGCGTTGTATGCGCGACCCGAAACAAGGATCTCCTTGACTTCGAGGGCCTCAGCCACCGCCGTGAGCGAGAGCTTCTGGTTGCCCATGTTGTTCGTGTTACCGAACACATAGGACAGCAGCTTCGTGGCACGGCGCAGGCGGTCCCACACCTCACGCGCCATGACGATGCTCACGTCATCCGGATTCACCCCGCGCACTTCCAGGTAGCGCTTGGCGGTCTGGATGTCACGAGCCAGGTCGATCGTGGCAAGGTTCGCCTCCGTGTAAGCCACGGCAGCATTTTCAGCGGTGAAGCCGCTGTTGGCGCTGCTCATGACCAGGGCAGCCACGCGGCGCTCGTAGCTCAGGGCCACATTGCGGCGCACCAGCTTGGCCTCGGAAACTTCGACGTCGAAGAACTTGGCCATCTCCGCCTGCTCGGTGTCGTCCACCGCGCCTTCGAGACCGCGATCCTTGCAGTCGTAGTTTGCCCATTCCCAAGAGCGGTTCACGCGCTTGTAGCCGTCATGCGGCGCACGCTCGGTTTCGAGCTCCACATTGAGCAGCTCACCCTTGAGCAGGTCGTATTTCGGGTAACGGCCCGTCTGGGAGTCGGAGTCATAGATGCCGAGGACTTTCTCGGCGAGGAGGCCTTTTTCAGCTTCACGGGCCTGCTCAAGGAAGACCTTGATTTCAGGGCGGCTAACGGCGGCGGTATTGGAGTAGGGCATGATCGTGTGTCAGTGAAATGTTGCGTTCAGGGTTTCAGGAAGGGATCAGGCCAGGTCGGCGTCCGTCGCGCCCTTGTGGACACGGAAGTTGATCGTCATCGCCGCGTTGAAGGCGTTGCTGGCGTGCAGGTTCGTGACGACGATGTCGAAACTGCCGTTGGTGACGTTGACGACGCTGAAGGCAGGTGTGCCCGCGCCGTTGTAGGTGGTGCTCAGGCCGATGATGTCCTGCGCCTCCACCGTGGTGTTCGTCACCGTGAAGCGTTCCTCGGCGCCCGCGGCGGTCGAGAGCGCCACCGTGGTGATCTGGCCCACGCGCTTGCTCAGCGTCACGCCGGTGCTGGCGCTGGTGAGCTGCGTCACCTTGCCACCCTGGCCGGTCACCGGGTCCGCGGTCTGCTGCTTCGGCAGGTAGCGGATGGCCCCTTCCTCGGCCCCGATGGCTTCGAGGGCGATGCCGATAAGAGCACCGCTCGTGCGCTTGGTGATCATGCCGTTGGCAGCGGCCTCCAGCTCATCACCCACCGCGATGGCGACGGCACCGGAGTTGTGACCCCAATGCTGGCCGTAGGCGAACTCGATGATCGTGCCATAGGACTTGGGCTCCACGGTGGAGTCGATGTCCGTCTGCAGCGTGCCGTCCGCCCGCGTGCCCGGACCGGCATAGACGAGCTTGTTGCTGCTGTTGATGTAAACACGGCGGTTGGCCGCGAGAGCGCCGGAGTTGGCGTAAAACGAGTGGCGATTGGAGTCCTTCATAGTGTGGAGTCGCTGGAAAAAAGTTCAGGGTGGAAGTGGAGCAGCTCAGCGGATGACGCCCTGGCGCTTGAGGTAGTCGCGGTGGAGATCCGGGTGCTGGCGCGTCGCGAACTTGATGGCGTCCGCCTGCACCGTGGATTTGCTGGCCGTGGGATTCGCCTTGGCGAACTCCGTGGCGTAGTGCGCCGTGGCCTCTTCGAAGGTCGTGAGCTGGCCACCCTGCGGCTTGGCCGCGAAGAAGGTGGTTTCATTGCTCGCGGAGGTGGGCTTCACCGTGCTGAACTTGCGGGCTTCAGCGAGCTCCGTCTGGAGAGCCTTGATCTGCGCGGCCTGCTGGGCGGCGAGCTCCGTCACCTGACCGGCCTTGGCCTGCAAGGTGTTGAAGGCGATGACCTCCTGCTTGCGCTGCTCAGCGGCCTCGCGCACCGCGAAGGCCTGCTCGGCCGCATTGCGGGCGATCACATTGAAGGCCGTGAGGATGTCACCGCGCTGGAGCGCGGCAGCGGCTTCGGCAGGCACGCCCTCGGCGCTGCCTTCACCTTCGCCCTCGCCACCTTCCGCTTCGCCTTCAGCGCTGCCATCGTCATCGCCATCCGCATCGGAGGCGACTTCGGAGTAGGTGCCGTCGCCGTTATCGACGAGCGTGCCGTCTTCGAGACCGGCCTGGATCTCCTCTTCGGAGAGACCTTCCAGGTCATCATCGCCACCACCGGCTTCGATGGCATCGAGACGTTCGGAGATTTGAGAGAGCTGGTCGATCAGACCTTTGGCCCAGGCAGGAGGCGCTTCAGCAGCGCTGGCGGCAGGGGTGGAAACAGCAGAGGGATTAGCATTGGTAGCCATGCCTTCATTCCCGCTGTCAACAGGCCGCGCTGAAAACATGCCATCCGGATTCGCCGCCGGGCTTGCCACCAGGTCGGTGCTCACCAGCTCGGAGCACCGCGCAAACAGCTTCGTGCCCGCCGGCACCGGCATGCGCTGCCCACCCTTGAGGGTGTAGTGCTGCTTCAGCTCCGCATCGAAGTAAACCGGCGTGCCATCCGCCAGCTCCGGATCACCCCGGAAAGCCACCGAAAGCCCCACGCTCTCCGGCATCTTCTCCGCCATCTCCATGAGATGCTTCGTCGTCGGATAGGCCTTCAGCAGCACCCAGTCTCCGCGCACCTTGTCGCCGTCGATGCGGAAATTCGTGAGGAAGCCGTTCACCGCATCCACCCCGGTGCCATGATTGGTCTTCACCGGCACCTTGCCCATGCCTTTGGCGCACTCATAGATCTGCTTCAGCGTCGTCTTATCGACCTGCTGCCCGTGGCCCTTGGCCTCCAGTTGCCCGGTGATCATCGAGACGCCGTGAATGACGCCCTCCTTGGAATCGACGACCGCGTCCTTGCTCTTGACCTCAAATGTGTGAACCGTGGGAAATGTGCTCATAGGCCCACCGCCCGGCGTCAACGAGCCCACGCTTCGCGTGGAATGACGAAACCAGAATGAGGAAGGACGAATTCCTCATTCGCCATTCCTCATTCGTCATTCCCGCCTCCGGCGGGTCAGTCCCCCCGCATCCGCTGGCGCATCAGCGTCTCACCGAAACCGGGCTTTCCCTTGGGAGCCTTGCTGCCCATGATCGGATAACGCTCCGTGCTGCGGCCCTGGCTCTTGCGCTGGATCCCCGTCACCGCGCTGCGCACCACACGGGCCGCGCCCTTGGTGCCCTTGAGCACCATGCCACGCCCCGTCTTCGTGCCCAGCAGCCCCGCCGTGCCCGCCACCGCCGCCGCCGCTGCGCCCGGAGCCAGCAGCTTCGACTTCTTCGGGTCCGGCCCATACGCCTGCCGCATCGTCACCGGATCCGCCCCACCCGTCGTGTTCGCCACAAACTGCCCGTCACCATCCCGAGGACGGTTGAACTCGGAGAAACCAAAAGGAACCCGATTCATCGACGGAGGTTTACCCCCGGTTTTCAAACTCAAAGATTTCGCGAGCTTTTTACCAGACTTCATTTGTTTCCGCATCGTTGGCGACATCATCCCCACCGCTCCATTCAGCAGCGGCACCAGCACGGGAGCAGGAGCACGCCCGCCTGCGAAATTCGTCATTCGTCCTTCGCCATTCGACATTGTCGCGATAGCGACCGCCCTTCCCTCCGCCTTCTTCTTCTCCACCGCCTTCGCGGCCGCCTTCGGATCCAGGCTGCGCACCTCGATGGTGAGGGAGTGGCGCTTCTTGCCATTCTCCTCCTCGGTGCTGCGGCGCGTGACCTGATACCGGATCACCGCCTCGCCGCTGTCCGGAAGATCGGCGAACTCATCCTTCGGCCCCGAAAGGTAGATCGACGGGTAGGTCTTCTTCTTCGGATCGTAGGCACTCAAGGAGGGATACCGATCCGAGTCCGACATCCCCAGGTCCATCGCCTTGAACTGGTTCAAGGCCGCATCGAACTTCTGGGAGAGCGCGGTGATTTGGGCGAGGGAGGGCATGGTGGCGTGAAAGAAGTGGAGACTGGGAGAGGAGGAGAAGGAGAGATCAGCGTTTGGCTTTGAACATGGCCCGGTCCCAAGTCACCACGCTTTTCGGGAGATCCGTGCGTGGATCTTCCGTTGCCTTGCCAATATTCACCGCGTCGATCCTCCCCTCTTTAACCAACTTCTCGTAGATCCGCGCGTTGGCACGTCCTTTATCAATCTTGTCCCCCACGGATGAACCCAGGCCTCCAGCAACCGCTGCGGCATACACTTTGCCCTTCGGCGAAAGCCCAGCCAGCTTTTTACCACCCATCAGCCTTCCCTTCAGCACGCCACTCAATTTACCAGCGGCATAACGTCCACCCACCAGACCTCCTGCCGCACCGACATAATTGGCGGCATTGCGCTTCAGGTGCTCCTTGGCACCTGGCTTTTTATCCAGCGCCAAACGCTTCCGCAGCGTGCTCGTTTCAGGATCGTATTCACGCTCTTCACGCAAACTCGAGTAGCCACCGCCAACATCTTTGGACTTCCCCGCAAACTCCAGCGCCGCATCCATCTTCGCTTCGAGCGCGATGATCTGGTCGGCGCGGGACGCATGCACCACGGCACGGGCCACGCGGCCCACCATTTTGCCGAGGCCCTGTTTTTGCGCCATGCCACGGCTGTAGCTGAGCTTGCCCGCATTCCACTTGCGCTTCACAGCTCCCATCACCGGGGCCGCAGCCGCTTTCATCTTGGCCACCCCACCCTTCACCGCATCGTCGGCGCGGTTGATCATATCCGCCGCGCCCACCTTGAGGCCATCGGTTCCCGTGGTGCCGTAGCGCTTGTTCAGCGCCCCCATGCCCTTCTTGGCACCGTAGGCACCGGCCCCGATGGCCGCCGCACCCACCGCGCCCGCCATCAGGCGGCGGTTGCGCTTCTTCTCCTGCGCCGCCTCCCAAGGCATCTGCCCCGCCTCGTTCGCCGTGAGCGCGAACTCGTTCAAGGTGTTGTCAAGTCGGGCGGAAAGCGTGGTGAGAGCGGCAAGGCGGTTCATAAGGGTGAAAACCACCGCGGGGTGTCAATCAGCAGAGGGCAGAGAGCCGAGAGCAGAGAGCCAGACGCAAGGCGCGAAGCGCCTGCCTTGGACTCTCCGCCCTACGCTCTCCGCTCAAGCGGCTTCCTTCGGCGTGAACGGCACCACATTCGGCGCACGCCCTCCACCGCTGCCAGGCGCCCGCTTCACCGTGTAGCGCTTCTTCACCGCCGCGCCGATCTGCGCCACGCGACGCTTCACCTCGCGGTCCACGGTCTGCTTCGTCTGCTTCCCGAGGATCTTCCGCATCGCCGCGCCACCCGCCAGCGTGCTCGCCGCGGCGGCACCGGCCCAGAGCTTCCGCTCATTCTCGACGCGTTCATGCCAGCGCTTCGGGCGGCGATCCCGCTGCCCCGCGTGCGGCGCAAAGACGCGGGCCGAGTTCCCCCGCGCATCCCGGATGTCCCAGCCCACATCGAGCGGATCCGCGAACTGCGTGAGCGCCTGGATGGCCATGCAGTTCCACCGGCGCAAGGCCGCACCCTTCGGCGTGAGCTTCCCACCCTTCGACGTCGGCCCCGGCATGCCGCTCATGCGGCCGCAGAACGATTTCCGCCGCCCGTGAGCCTCCGAGCCCGGCTTCAGCTTCGAGGGCGGCGTGGTCACCGGCCGCTTGAGGTTGCTGCCGTGCTCGCGGTTGTAGCTCTTGCGAAACGAATCATTGAGCCCACCCGTGCGGGCATGCCGCTTCGGATTGTAGCCCGCGAAGGGCTTCTCAAACTGTAGCATAGGCTTTCCAGCCTGTGCCATCAGCAGGCGGTTGAACTGCTTCACCGTGCCCGGCGGATCCTTCCGCGGCTTCTTCGGCTTCGATGCCGCCTTCACCGGCGCTTCATTCACCAGCTTCGACTGCGCCCACGGCGAGGCAGAAGAAGAGACCGGGGGAGGCGGAGCTTTCACCTCTGACTTCTGACTACTGACCACTGACTTCTGACTCGCTGGGGCAGGGGCCTTCGGCATCGGTGTGATGCGGGCACTCTTGCCCGCAGGCTTGGGTGCAGGCTTCACCGCCGCCGCCTGCTTCGCGATGTTCTGCCCCGCCTGATTGACCATCGCCTGCGTTTTGGTGAGCTTTGCCTTGGCCGCAGCCGCATTCTGCGCGGCGAGAACAGCCCGCGTTTTGTCCCCCTTTTTCCGCAACGGCTCCACGCCTGGAAAAGTGTCTTTGAAACGCTCATTCACCGAACGCTGCACATTGCGCACAAACCGGTCACTTTTGGCACGGAACTTCGGGTTTTTACGCAGCACCCACGCACCACCCATCAAAGCTCCAGCACCGAGCACCTGGCTCTTCGTGCGCTGGAACCACGGCTTCTCCCACTCGCGCTTCTTCTCACGACCCCAGCGGTCCTTCTCACGACCTTCCCCCCGCAGCTCTTTGGCCGCATCGCGGATCAGACCACCGCCACGCTCCGCCACCTTGCGCACCGTGTCCCCTTTGCGCAACGCGCTGCGCATCACCTGCATGTGTCCTGCATCGGTTGGATTCCCGCGAATCTCAGCCATGAGATCTTCCGCCGCTTTGATGGCCTCGGGGGAGCCCTTGCGTTTTTTACTCTTTACATCGGAGATGTAGCGCTTCTGCCGGTTGTAGTCCTTCACCTGCTCCGCCGTGTAGCCCTTCTTCCGGCCGATGAACACATCCACCGGATCCAGAAAGCCCCCACGGTCGATATCCTTGAGCTGCTCACGCCCCCCAAACTGGTGCAAGGCCTGCCACGCCAACTGATTCAACCGAGAACCGCGAACCGAGAACTGCTCCTCCTCCTTCCGCTTCCGCACCCCTCCCGTGAGGAACGATCCCACCGCACCACCGGCCAGCGCCCCGGCATTCTCCGGCGCGAAGGAGCCGGCACGCGCCACGCGCTTGCCCCAGGTCTTGCCCAGCTTCGGCACGAGCTTCTTCTTGAGCGCGTTCTGCACCGGATAACGAAACCGCGCCCCCGCCGCCGAGCCCGCCAGCGTGCCCGCGATCGTCCCCAGCGCCCCGAGGATGAACTCGTTCATCCGCGCTTTGGAACTTGAAACCTGAAACTTGAAACTCGGCTCCCGGCTCTCCAACAGCCGCAGCTTCTTCCCGATCCGCACCGTGCGCTTCGCCCACGAGGGCGCAGGTTTCCCGGCGGCCTCCCGCATGCCGCCCTTGAAGGCATCCACGGAATCCGTCACCACCTTCCGCGCCTTGCGATACACCTTGCCCACGTCTGCCCCGATGGCCGTGGTGTTGCGGATGTTGTCCGCCACCTTGCCCGCCTCACGGGCCTTCATCGCCGCCGCCACTCCAGCACCCGTGACAGCCACACCGGCACCCGTGAGCGCCGCATCCCGCACGTTCTGCAGCTTCGAGCGACGCGGGGCAGATTCAAACTGCCGCATCACCCGCGGATCACTCAACATCAGCCGCTGAATCAAACCCACGGCCATCTTCGGCGCTTTCACGCCTTTACCCTGCATGGCCTTGCTGAGATTGGAAGGGGCCTTGCCTGCCGCCCTGCGCTTTTCATTGCGCAGCTTCATGCGGGATTCGATCATGACTTTGCGCTTCGGCGCGTCGAGACGCCGCTTTACATCGCCCGCCAGCCGTCCCACACGCTGCACGTTCTTGTTCGTGCTGTCCGCCGTGTGTTTCCAGGCCGCCGCCGTGTCCTTCACCTGCTGCATGGCCGCGTCGATTTTCGGTCCTGCCTGAGCCACCGCCGCAGAACCTTTTTTGTAAAGGCGATGCGCTCCGTAGCCAATACCACCCACCACCCCCAAGCCCGCCACATCCCGCGCCAGACCGATCTTGTCCCGCAGATCCCGCGTGCGATTCTTGCGCGGTTCACCCTCCGCAAATTGACGGAACGCGACGAATCCCTGCCGCTGCCCATCGTCATCAAACGGAGCCCATCCCATCTCCTTGAGCTTCTTGGCCTTTTCACGCTTCATCATCGACGCGCCCGTGGCAATCATTGCGCCCCCTCCAGCAATGGACGCTTGCGCTCCACGCAGCAAAGCACGGTCCTGCAGCTTCTTGTTGCCCAGGATTCCCATCCCCACACTCACAGGCACACCCGCAACTGCATTCACGGCCCGCAGCACCTTACTGCCACCTTTGACGCGGCGGTTCATCGTGGCGTAGGCACCCACTTCATCCTTCACCAGATCCCGCAGGCGTTTGTGCGTGCGAAAGCCGCGTTTCGAGGACTGGATGCTGTGCACGATCTCATGGCGGCGAAGCGCCTTTTGCATGTCTTTTTCATGGCCGTATCCCGAGGCTTTGACCGCCACGGATGGCACCGGCTTACCGCTTTCGAGAATACGGCCCACCTTGCGAGCCTTGGACCGATCCTGCCAGTCGGAAGGCAGCCCCTTCTTCGCGATTTGCTGGTTGGTCACCCGCACTCCGGCAGGGGCCTGATAAGCAGCCATCCCCGGCGGCAGGTTCGGGACACCCTTGAGCACGGTCGGCTTCTTGTGCTTGCCCGCATGGCCCAACAAACCAAACTCATTCAACAGATACTGCCCCATCTCCGCCGCGCTGAACCGCGTGGTGAGCCTCGCCGGGGTGAGGTCGAGCACGTTGAGGCTGCTCGTCACGCCACCGCGCTCCGCCTTGGCGAGGAAGTGATGGCCATCGACGATGCGGTCGTTCATGATGAGCACATACTTGCTGCCGTCCTTCGTGCGGTTGATCACCTCATCCGCCGCCTTCGAGGCCCGCAGCGTGCCCAGCGCCTTCCGCGCCGCCTTGAGGTTCTCCGGGTCCGCCTTGCCGAGCAGCTCCTTCACGGTCATACCATAGTGGACGACGGGCGTGCCCTTCTCCGCCGTGACGAAGCGTTGCACATCCTTCTGCACCTCCTTCGGCAGGCTGCCAAAGGTCATGTCCTCGATGTAGGCGCTGAACTTCCAGTCCCCGCCGGTGGCCACGCTGTCCACGGTCTCGCTGCGCTTGCCGCGATTGCTGGCACCCACCGCCGCGCCGATGGCCGCGCCGGTGCGGGCGCCGTGAATGCCGATGGTCTTGCGCTTCATGCGCAGCAGCTTCCGCGTGAAGGCAGGCACCTTCACCCGGGCCTTCCCCTCGATGAGCATGCCGCCCAGGTAACCCCCGGCCGTGCCGGTGATCAGCGCGTTGCGCACGCGCTCCTTCGCGCCCGCGAAGGGGGACTCGGATTTCTTGACGAATTTGCGGGAAGGACGTTCATCGGTGGCCATAGCCCTCCGGCCCGTGTCAAATACCCCACTGTTGACAGCCCGCGTAGGGCCTCCCGAGGGCTCCAAGCCCTCACTCCACAGCCCACGCGGCAGGTCGAAAGGCCTGCCGCGTTTTTCATGTGCTCAAGCGGAGGGCGTAGAGCGTAGAGCGTAGAGAGTCCAAGGCAGGCGCTTCGCGCTTCGCGTCTGGCTCTCCGCCCTTCGCCCTACGCTCTACGCCTTCCCAAACTTCCAGGCCTCTTCCTTCTCCTGGGAGAGGTCCTCGTGATAGATGTAGATGTGCGGCTTCTTGGTCTCGTCGTGGATCTTGACCTTCCGCATGTCCGCCGTGTGCAGGAACTCTTTCCCGTCACACGGTCCTCGAAGCGCATGCCCGCGCAGGTGCTCTGGTTTGGTCTCGGCCATGCCCGCCACAGCCCGTCAACAGGCAGCCGAGAGCGAAGGGCGTAGGGCAGAGAGCCAGACGCCAAGCGCGAAGCACCTGCCTTGGACTCTCCGCCCTTTGCTCTACGCTCTACGCCACCTCCGGCACCATGCCCTCCGCATCCGCGAGGTCCAGCCCATACGTCGCCACCAAAATCTGCACCGCCTGCTCTCGCGTGAGCTCCCCGAGGTTCAAGCGCTTCATCACCTCGATGAGCCCTTTCACCGCGTCTTGGCCATGCGCCGCCGCCAGCCCCGCCGGCACCGGAGGAGCCGCAGCACTCCCATCCTCCATCACTCCACCATTCCCCACCTGCTCCGGCGCGGCCTGATCAAGCACCGCACCCTCAGCGGCCGGATCACCGCGACCGTTCATCGCCGCGATGAGCGCGGTGGCGTTCTGCCAGCGCTGATTTTGCAGCTCGATCGGCACGCCCGTCTCCGCCGCCACGCGCTGGCGGGTCTGCATCTCACGCGCCTGGGTGTAGCAGTGCTCCTCGAAGTCACCGCCGTATTTGCCCTCGATGAGGCTGCTCTCGGAGTAGATGCCCGCCTGCAGCAGGGACATGTCCGCGTTCGTGTCGTGCCCGACATCCCCCGTGATGTCCGCACCGAAGCTCCAGCGGCCTTTGCCATAATTCGCATGCGCCGGGATGAGGCCGAGAGCGATGCCACGCCGCAGCACCTTGTCCTTCAGCGGATCCAGCATGCGCAGGATGGCGATCGTGCGGATGTCGTCGAGCGTGCGCTTCATCTGCGCCACCTCGATGCGGGCCGTGACGCCGCCGAGCAGGGCCAGATTCCACACAAAACCGAAGGGCACGTTCAGGCCCACGGCGATCTCCCGCACCTTGGCCTCGAACCACGCCATGAAGGCCCCGGAGGGCCGCGTGGCACCGGGGGCGAATTCGATCTTCTGCCCCGCGGTGAGGTTCTGGATGGTGCCCGGCTTCACCGTGAGCTTCAGCCCGCCATCCGGCTTCCTCTCCGTGTCGAAGGCCGTGGCCGCCTGCTGCGCGAAGGGCGTCTCGTTGTAGGTGAAGCCCGCGTAGCTGGCGGCGAACTTGATGGCATCCATCTCCGCGCCGAGCGCCTCATACAGATCCCGCATGTGGGGCAGGGCAGGGGCACCCCAACACACACCGCGATACTGATCCACCCGCAGCGGGTCAAAGACATGCAGGAAACGCTCCGGCGGCAGGTCCACATCCGCGTCATACTGATTCGACGGCTTCCGCTTGAAGATGTGATACAACACCGGCTCCCCGTGATCTCCCAGCGTGATGCCCTGCACCTTCTTTTCATCGGGCATCACCGGCATCGTCGGATTGCCGATGCGGTCCGCCTCGATGCCGCGCACCCGATACTCCCCGCTGGCCTCGTCGTCATGCAGCGCCAGTCCGAAGTCCCGGTCCCGCAGCATGGAGCGGATGCCCAGCCGGGCGATCACACTCAAGGGGTGCCGCTGCGTGAGGTCCGCCCGCTTGCACCAGTCCTCCCAATACTTCTCATGCGCGTCGTCCACCGCCGGATCCCCGATGCGGCTCTGCCACTGGATCTTCCCCAGGGCATACTGCGTGGTCCGCGTGAGGATGCCGCGCCACAGGCAAAAATTGCTCTCCATGTCCCGGCTCTCCCACATGAGCTGGATGGCATCCTGCTGGATGCGGGAGCTTTCCGGGCTGGCATTCCGAAACAGCGATCCACCCGCCGTGCCCCGACGCCCCGTGTTCCGCGCCCCGTCGTAGTCAAAGTAGTGGGCCAACGCCTGGCGTGCCATCGCCCGTTCCACCCCCAACTTCGGCGCGAAAAGCGCCACCGATTTGTCAATGAAGGTCGTAAATGCAGACGGTTTTCCCATGCCTGCCCCGCCGCGTCAACGGAGCCACGCTTCGCGTGGAATGACGAAACCAGAAGGACGAAGGACGAATTCCTCATTCCTCCTTCGCCATTCCTCATTCCCGCCGCAGGCGGGTCACAGTCCCAGCACCAGTCCCAGCACCTTCCGCATCAGCTTCCGCTGCTCCTCCGCCCCCTCCGCCCGCGCCTGCTCCACGATGAGCGCCATCGCCCCCGGCACATCCACCTCGGTATCGGAAGGAATCTGCAGCGTCACCCCGTAGCCCATGAAGACACCCCAGCGATGGCTTTCCGTGGGCATCGGCTTCATCCCCAGCGCCTGCATGGCCCGCATCGTCACCGGCACGCCCATGGTCTGCACCGGTTCATCGTCGTCGAGGTGATCGTAGTGGGCACCCATGAGTCACGAAACTTTCATCCAGAGATCCGAAGAGCGCCGGCATTGGCGTTCCAACTCAGCGGCCAGCGCTCGCAGATGCGGAGGAACCTTGGAATTGTGTTTGTGTTCACGAAAACGATCCGCGTGATGGCGCTCCCGGACGCTATTGAAAAAAGCATTCATAGATTCTTCCCTCACCGTCAATCTGCGGGCCTCCCTGAATCTGCGGGAAATCGAATCAATAGTCGCTGAAATCCACCTGCGCCCGGCTGTCCGCCCCCGTGCGGCCGCTGCCGCGCTCGTTCTGCACCCGCACCGCCGCCCGCAGCATGTCGTCGATGCGCCGCAGGTCCTGCTGGTAAGACTTGCTCCCGGCCGACTGGCTCACAAACCCCTTCCGCTCCGTCTTCAACCGCGTGATCTCCGCGGTCAATTCCTCCGCGCTGAACGACTGATAGACTTCGAGGTGATCCGTGTAGGGCATGCCTGCCCCGCCGCGTCAACGGCCCGCCCACGCTTCGCGTGGAATGACGAAACCAGAAGGACGAAGGACGAATTCACCATTCCTCATTCGTCATTCGTCATTCCTCATTCCCGCCAAAGGCGGGCACCTTCCAGCGGCGGCGGCTTTGGCACCACGAACCAGAGGTCATAGTAGTCCCGCGCCGTCTGGCAGGAGACCAGCACCACGCTGGCCATCAGTAGGAGGGCACGCTTCATGAGCCATCCCTCCCCAGCGCCGCAATCACCGCCCACACCAGCATCGCGATGGAAAAAACCATGATACCCAGCACAAAGCTGATGTCGGAGATCTCAGGGAAGTTTGACATACGGGATGGTCTTCTGCTGGTAGCGGTCCATCTCCGCATAGACGAGATTCTGAAACCCGTCCCACTGCGAGGGAGGCAGCGTCTGGCAGCCCTCGCTGCTCGTGCTGTTCCAGCCCCCGCGGTGGATGTTGATGGCGATCCCCATCGACGGCTGCGCCTGCCCATCACGCCGCACCGGCAGCGCCTCACCCCGCGTCGCAGGCCGGAAGGCCGGGTAGGGATTCCCACGGGAGATGCCATGCGGCCCCTTCCGGTAGAGGTGCGTCCCCGGCTCCAGCGTGGCGATGCCCCGGCGTAACACACTCGGATCCACATTCGCGTTGAAGGTCACATACGCGCTCGGGCTCACGAGGAAGATGGCATCATCATAGATGCCGCGGTCGTTCTTCCCCTTCTCCCCCATCGTGTCGAGATAATACCCCGGCCAGCCCACGAGGAAGACCTCCGCCGGACGCTTCCCCACGCGTTTCATGAGTTCCGGGAGCGTGATCTGCGGACGGGAAGAGGGGAGCATGCGGGCCATGCCACCCGCCCACCGTCAACGCCTCACCTAACCCATCGCGGCCCTTTTCGAGGATTGACGCCCCCGCGAAACTCAGCCACTTCCCCATTGCCATGCAGACGCTCCTCATCCCGGCCAGCTACGACGTGTGGCTCACCGGATTGAAGCTCCACCTCGACCGCTACCGCGGTTCCAAGGCGGAGCTGGCGCGGTATTTGG
>JACCDR012352754.1_pt1 | contig 28842 bp, 34 predicted proteins | sample 7446431 | NCBI WGS metagenome assembly JACCDR01 (sample SAMN15323443, study PRJNA562643) | freshwater metagenome | isolation source: river surface water | place: USA:Blue River Watershed | collected 2017-08-17 | reverse complement strand
GCGCTCGATACGCGTCAGGCCCAGAAGTGGCTCAAGGCCGGAGTCCTTGAAAGCATCAAGGAGTAGCCATGCTCAACTGGAAGAAGTTCACTCCTCGGGGCAAATGGATGGTCGTCAAGGCCGATCCACGCGTTAAGCAGACTGCGGGAGGCATCGTGCTTCCTCAGCAGCAGCTCGCGGTCGAGCGGGTCATGGAAGGCACCGGGCACATCCTCAAGGTGGGTTCGGACCGCAAAGCCATTCTGGACTACACGGGAGGCATCCAGCTCGAGCCTGGTATGCGCATCTTCTACCGCGGCTTCCTCAAGGACGCGTTCGCGGAGTTCACACAGGACGAGGATGGGCAGCCCATCTTCTTGCTTCGTGTGGAAGACATCATGGGCATTCTCGACGAGGACGTTCAGATGGGAGCGTTTTCATGAGCGAGGTATTAAAGAGACTTAGCGGTGTTCAGACGCTTAAGGATCTCATTGCTGATCTACCTCGTGGGTTGACCAAGATCGAACGCATGAAGTTTGTACTAACGGTATCTGAACAAGATACCGACGATGTTGAGCGTTCACTATTTGAGGGTGGTTTTGGTGATCAGCTTAAGAGCGATTTCTTCGTTAAAGGTCTCAAGGGAACGCTGCCTACGTTCCTAGGATTCTTGGTACTATGGAATCGTAGTAAGACTGAGATGTTGGTGGTTGATAATCTGTCCCAATCTGATTTGATCAGCATCATCTCAACTCAACATCAGATTATTGAAACGCTGTACGAACATCGCCAGCGCCTTTAGTAGGAGGTGCTATGGCAAAGAAGAAGACGAAGGTCAGGAAGAACTTCCTGTTCCCGGCTGACCTCGCTGAGTGGGCAACCAAGTTCGCTGCCCAGCAGAACACGTCTCTTACCAAGATACTCGTCGATCACCTGACGACGCTTCGTCAGCAATCGGAAGCAGGACATGTCGAACAAATCTGAGGCGCCTGGATTCGTCCGTATCAAGGACCGCATCCCGTATCACGGGAAGGGCGTTGACGAACTCATCATGTCGCTCCGCCGCGTTCTAACGGAGAACAAGTACGCTCAGAAGGTTGTCGTCGAGGTTGGCGTCCCACACATCTACCTCGAGAAGCTTGTTCCTGAATCCGAAGCTCAGGAGATGGAGACGGTCAAGCTCAACATCCACGACGTTATTCGGAACCGCAAGCTCGAGGAGTACGAGGGTGATGATTCGCTCCGACCTTACGAGCAACTGTGGGAGATGTTCGGGATGATTCACAAGGACGGCTACGAGGTCTGCAACATCGTGGCAGGCAACAAGTCGGCCTTTCAGAAGTGGCTAGGCGTCCGCATTCCGCAGACGGACATGCGGGTATTCGGAGTCGCCTTCGAAGTGGTCGGCGATATCCCCTCGGATGTCTTCATTGTCTGCGGTGCACGTGCTCGCACAGCCGACCCAGATGAAATCACGTACTGTGTGAAGGGCACGATATGAAAGAGCTCACCAAGAAGATTCTCGAATCAGGAATCATCGACCGAGCCACTGCTCGCCTGATGGAACGCTGGGGCCAGCTTAGCCCCGAGGACCTCACATTGATGCATTCGAGCAATCTCGCTCGAGACACTATCAATGAGTTCGTCGAAGAGCTCGAGCTCCTGCTCCAGCCAGAAGCCATCGAGAAGCAAGAAGTTCAACTCGAACCTCTCATCGAAGAGGTCTACGACCCGACGAAAGGACACTAGCAATGGCATGGTGCACGAATCCCGCTTGCGGGAAAGACGGCCTGCGTAAGGCTGACATCGAGTTCTGCGAGGACACGCGGATGATCCTCTGCCACGGCTGCTACGCTCTTCGGCATCCTGGATGGGAGCCGCCTCTCGAGGTTGTCGACCTGAGTGAAGCTGTGCCCGTGGTGAAGCACCGCAAGCCCAAGGTCGGCTTCGCTATCCAGATGAGCGAGTTCGAGGGACTCAAGGCTCAGGTCAGCTATGGCGGAGCCACTTTCACCATCCAAGCTCCTCCGGGAGACCTGAAGCGCATCATCGGAGGCTAGCGTGGGCTTCAGTCTCTCTTGGCTCAGACGTGAGCATGAGGAGCTCCGCCGGGACCGTCATGCCTTCGCAGAGTCGCTCGATATCCTCAAGCGACGGATCCTCGAAAGCAATGAGACAGAGATCCCACGGACACCTCTCCTGCACGAGTGGTCTGGATCGAGGGCGGCTGTCGGTTCTCTAGAGATGGCCCTTCACTCCATTGAGCGAGCTCTCGAGGAAGTCGATAAACTAATCTACTCCATCGAACACGGGGATACGGTGGACTTGGATGCACCCAAGAAAGCAGACCCTGGAGGAACGAACTGATGTCCACCCAAGCCTTCGCAGACCGTCTGTCACGAGCACTCGAAACGACCGGTCTATGCCAACCCGTAAATGCGACGTTTGGTGAGAACCGTGTCGCTGTTCTCTGCCGCGTCAAAGAAGAGAACAAGAAGAAGTGGACAGAGCTCCTGCACAAGATTCTCTTGATTGCTGACGAGGAGTCTGAAGAGGTTCACGCTTGGCAATGTCACTTCTGCCAGAACTACTTCCTGAAGGACCAGAAGATGGTTTATGGGTGGAACATCTCCATCCAATCTCGCGAGATGAATATCTCCGTCGAGATGATCTCTCGAGCTCTCAAAGGCTTGCCTCTTCGCAATACCAACAAACGCGAGCTGGACGAGTTCCCGCTCCACGGTGCTCCTGCTGACCGGAACGCTCCCAAAGGCGGGAGAGGCGTTCACACCATCGGCGGCAGCAACGGAGACTTTTCCCCGGGGAAGAAATGACGCAAAGCAATTGGCAGCAAGACGAAGACATCAAGAAGATTCTTGGTGGAGATGTCCGAGCCGGTCACAAGATTCAAATCAACTTTGGACCTGGCCGATCTGCCCTGCAGGACTTCAAGGCCATCATCACACTCTGGGAGTCTGGCAAGTTCTTCCATGGTGGTGGTGACGGTCAGATCTACACGTGCATGGACCACCGGGTGTTTCCCAACAACGCTACGGTTGCTCCCTCTGCCTTACCGATCATGCGGTCCATGGTGAAAGAGGGACGTACTGAGTGGGGTTGCGGGTCTCCCATCGGCAGCATGGATATTCGCGGCGATGTCGCGCTGTGCCCTAACTGCAAGAACCTGATCCAGATCAAGTATCTGACGGGACAGATGCCGTTCAACGGCTCTGTGGTTGAGCTGGCGGAGCTCGTGGCTCACATCTTCCACAAGCTCAAGGACGACGCGGATATCTACTGCAAGTACGACCGCGAGGACATCCGCTACAAGACGCAGGTCCTAAAGATGGGCGCAGACGAAGCTCACCGTCTCCGTGGCCTGTTCATCTACCCGCTTATCCGCATCATGCAGGACATCGGAGCTGGTGCTTCCTTGGAAGGCCGATTCAAAGCCTTTTTCTCAGCATGAAGATCTTCGTCTACGGCCTCATCGATCCTCGAACTAACGAGGTGCGATACATCGGTAAGACACTCAAAGGAATGTCTAGGCCGAGGTCGCATGGGAAAGCATCTGTTCTCCAAACTGTGAAGACTCACAGGACGAATTGGATTAAAGGACTTGTGGCGGAAGGATTGACCTTCGGCATCGTCGTTCTTGAGTTTTGCACACGTGAGAACGTCGCCCAGAGAGAACGCGACTGGATTGCTTGGGGACGCCATCTTGGTTGGAGGCTAACCAACCATACAGACGGTGGGGACGGCGTCCCAGGACTTCGTCTTAGCGATGAGCATAAGAAGCAAATTGGGGAACGTCATCGCGGTAAAACAGTAAGTGCGGAATCTCGAGCCAAGATTGCAAAGAGTGTAGGAAGACCGGTCACTGATATAACTACCGGCATCACGTATGAGTCGGCAGCCCAAGCTGCGCGGATTCTTGGCATCGGTACTTGTGGAATTTATCGCTGTCTAGAAGGCAAGCAGATTCAGACTGGCGGTCATTCCTTCATCCCTGCCAACATGGCATTCTTCTCTGCATGAGACCCGGCCTGTTCAGCTTCCTGGAGAAGGTGTCCGCGCCCCAGGCACAGCCACAGCACCAGGAATTCCTAGACGAGCACTTCAGTGTGAACGCTCGTTGGAAAGACTTCCGTAAGAAGCTCAAATCGTCGACATTTGTGTCTGCGGTTAAGCAGGACACAAGGTCAGATGAGAAACTCAAAAGATACTCCGAAGCTAACGGCAAGCATCTTCGAGCTCGCGGAGTTCCGACGTTCCCAGTCCCAAGCCAATCAAGCAGCAAAACCTACAACGTCAAGTACCACCCCGACGACGGACGATACAGCTGCAACTGTGGAGACTGGATCCACGCCCGAAGCCACCAAACAGCTAAACGAAAACAAGACTGCAAACACATCTGGCTCGTGAAGAACGAGCTCAAGCTGTCTGGCAAAGATGTCGACAGCATGGTCAAGAAGGCAGCCTTCATACGGGCGCTCCAAGGGCTAAAATAGCGCCACCTCCAGCTGGCCAGGCCTTCTGGTGAACCACGATGCTTTCCCGAAGAGTACGGTACGCCCATCGTAGTATCTTCCCTGCAGTTCCGATCTCTGCCTTATCCCGACCATTCTAGAGGTTTTGCAATGCCGAGTTTAAAAGAGCAGATGGAGACCCTTGAGAAACTCAAGCGTCGGTTGGCAATCTGGGAAGCTATTCACCACCTTGCGGACGACAAGTTCATCAGTAAGGATGGTCGGAAGGTTGGAGGTATCCGCCTCCCAAACTCAGTCCAGGTCATCTCGGAGAACGAAATCGAGGACGTTCTCCAGAACATCGCTGAAGGTCCTATTGCTGAGATCAAGGCTGAAATCTCAGCTATCGAAGAGACCGAAGTCGTGATCCTCGGAGAGAGCAAAGCAAGCGCGTGACAAAGAAAAACCCCAGTATCTCGCATCGAGCTCTAGACCGCCTCATCGAGTTTCAGACGAAAGTCACTACAGACATTGGCCAGTTCAAAGTCGATGTCATCAAGGGCTTCAACACTCTCAAGGACACTGTCCGTGAGGCCATCGAGAAGCACAACGATCTGGCTGCCAGCGTATCAGCACTCGAAGCGATCGTTCGGAACGTAGCAGGTTTCGCTGCCTCCAAAGCCGGGCATGCTGACGGTAACCTCGAGGCTCGGTTCATCTCCATCGCCCGTGGCATCCGCGGACAGGATCTCAACATCCTAGCAATGGGAGAGGTCCTCAAGGAAGTAGTCGGTCAGCTCACGCAGACAGATGCCATCTTCCGCAAGCTCATGACCAATCGGGATCACTTCCTGGACGGCAACTTGGTCCAGAACGAAACCTTCGCGAAGTGCTTCGAGCTCTCTGCAGAAGAAGTCGAGATGGTAAAGAAGGACGCAGAAAGCTGGTACACGGACCTCGTTCGCTCTGCCTTTAAGACGGCGCAGGAGAAGGTGCGTGAGCAGGAGCGAGAGGCTGATGCTGCCTACGAGGCAGAGCAACAGAGAGCTAAAGAAGCGGCCGAGCAAGCTGCTGCTGAGCAGGCCAAGACTCAAGCCATCAAGGATGAGCTCGAGAAGGCTACTCAGGACGAGCGTAGCATCAGTGCTTCAACTTCCGGCGGTCCTGGGGCAGATTTCCCCAAGGGCGCTGAAATCTTCGGAGGCTAGTCATGGCGGACAAAGTTATTAAGGGCACCAAAGACCGCAAGCAGTTTCAGATCGTCAAGGGTGTCGGAGACACTCGAGCGATCCGCTGCAAGAAGTGCGGGAACGTCGCTTCTCAGGCTCCCGATGGGAAGGGCGGCATGGTCTATAAGTGCACGACCTGCGCGGCGACCTTCCAGTTCGTCAAACTCTAGTTCCAGAACTCGCGACGGATCGTCTCTTCTTCGATCTCTGCATCGAAGTCGTCACGAATCTTCCGTAGCTCTTCCGTCACCCGCTTGACCTGCGCCTCGTTGGTGAACGAAGAGAGTTGCAGCCCCAACAGGGCTGCTTTCTTGCGTTCGCTCTTCTTTCTTAGCTGTTCGATTTGGTACTCGAGAATCGTTCTCCTGATACGCCTCCACAGCTCTTTCACGTTTCCTCCTTATCATCCAGCCTTGGGTTGACACACTCCGATGGTTTCTTGTCCGCACGGACTCTCAGGAACGTTGGGTGTCTGAGAGCGTTGGTCTTGTCGCCATCGCTGATATAGGTCCGTTCGACATACTCGACCTCCCAGACTTGTGGGAAATCGACCTTCTTGAGTTGAGACTGGAACTCGTAGTCCATACCCGAAGAACACTTCGAGATGTAGACGAGTTCTCCTGCACTGTTGTGTTGGTATAGAGCGACTGCTCCGACACCGCCATGAAGAACCTTACGGCCGTCAGACAGCTCGACTTCTTTGCCAACTTCATGACGACCTGTACCCCACTCGCCCTGGTCTTGGTCTGGGTCCCAGTAGGCAATGAAGTCATCTTCGAACCTCGGCTTGAGCTTCGCGACCGTTGAAGGACGGTCTGGCTTGCCCTTGAGGTTCCATCCCTTGTCGCCGTAGACCGCTTCCGGATCGAGGACGACCCAGCCCTCGATGCCCATTTTCTTAGCTTCTTCGACGGCTACTTCGGGCGTGGGGTACTGGACGTACTGGACAGGGTTGATAGGATTGGTGATACCTCCCATCATCGAGTGGTGCTGGATGAGGTGGTACCTCTCCTTCCACGGCTTGGTTCGAACCCAGTCTTCGCCGCCGTAGAACGGGACATCCCACCAGTAGAGCTGGGGCAGACCGTACGTCTTCATGTCCTCGAGCGCCCGTGACGTATATCCCTTCGTCAGGCCAGACACGTAGGGGAAGTTGTCGCCGGCCGGCTCTCCAGCCCAAAGAGGCGGAGCGATCAGCTCGCAAGCCATCATGGTGCCGAGAGGCAACTGCAGACGCTGGACGGCCTCTACAAGGTGAGGGAAGCGAGAGGCCCATGGAACTGCCTTCGACCAGTCCAAAGTACCGTCAGGCAATTCGACCGGACCTTCAGTGTCCTGATAGGGCCTAGAACGACGTGAATAGATCTGAACGTTGCCGTAGAAGTCGACGACAATCCATTTCGCAATTCCATCACGCTTGAGCGTGTAGAACACCTCTCCTCTCTTTGCTTTCTCGAGGAGCTTCTTCTGGTCGTAGAGATTGTTCTCTGGTTTGTAGAGGCAAAACGAGCCAGGAAGATTCGTCAGCAGCGCCGGAATCGAGATGTCCTGGTTCCGCCGGTCGATGTTCATATCCCCGACGTATTCGTCGTAGCCTTCGAAGTCCCACTTCTTGCGGATGTCTCGACGGGCCTCTGCAATCGCGTCTTGTTCGGCTGTGATCTCATTTGATCGTCCTACGTTCTTTGCCTTGCCGATGTAGCTAGTTTCCTGCATCGCTCCACCAAGCTGCCCGTGCTTTGTGAAGACACGTCCTTCAATCATCCAGATATCCCAGACTCGGACCTGGCCTCTTCCGTGGTGCTGACGGAACCGTCTGTAGAACCCAGTCCAGGTCTTCTGCCGCGTCTCGAAATCGGGCCAAGCCCCATTGCTCAATTGTTGCCAGGACATGGAGTCTCCTGATATATGATATGCATGTCGGTCCTTGACTATCTTATATCATGAGAGTAAGCCTTAAATGCAATGCGGAGATGTGGCGTATATCTAATTACCTGCCGGACAACCGGTCATAGGTATATCGGTAGCGCAGAGGATGTGGATGAGCGATGGGCCGCTCATAAGAGGGAACTCCGTCGAGGAAGACACGCCAATAAGGCACTGCAGTACGCATGGGGTCTGTTTGGAGAGACTTCGTTCGAGATGACATTGCTAGAAGAAACTTCGCCGAACGATCTCGCTCAACGGGAAGACTTCTTCATTGTGTCACTGGCGCCCGAATTCAATGCGAAGCGTAAGGCTGGAGGACGTTCTCCTGGTCGTGAGGAAAAAGTCGCAAAATGTCTTAGGCTTCCTGTATCTGTGATCGAGTATCTTCACGCGTACAGTAAGCAAACTGGGATGACCCTTTCCGATATTGTCGAGGAGTCCATCCGCGAGTACTGCAAGACAAACGGAATCCGACCAAGCCCCAAGTACCTACTCAAGGCGACCAAGGACTCGTATGTGCTCCTGAAACAGGATGGGAGCAATTCAGATATCGTCGACCAACAGGTACGTAATGGGGTATCTCTAGAGACAATCAAAGAGAACTACGAATCCAAATTTGACTCTCCTGTCGACCTCGTCGTCGATGAAGGAGCCTGAAGAAATGCTGGACCTCGAACTAAAGCTCCCGACAGAAGTACTAGACAACATTCCTTCCTCGAAGGAGGACATGGTCCTGTACCTCGCCAAGTACTTTGATGGAGTGATCTCCAAGTACGACGTGACCTTTCAAAAGAGAGTTCACGGTGTCATGGGCGGTCCACTATCTCGATACGAGAAGTCGCTCCTCAAGGACTTCCTCATCGCGATGACCATCGGCAACATCGAACAAGAGCAAGCCTCCCAGCTCGCTGCGGAGTCTATTACTCGCTGATTCGCAGGGATTGACCTCCCACGCGTGCAAAGGCCCACTCGGACTGGAACCCGGGTGGGCCTTCTTTTATCCATTCCTTGCTCTGAGGAGAGTGCTCCCCCTACAATGGCCGCAGTCCATTCCAGGGGAAGACCTTGCTTTCATCTTGGCAGATCTCCCAGATGCATGCTCAGCAGGGCCAGGCATTTGGTCAGCAGCAGGCATACTCCCAGCAATTGTCATCGATGATGCCGGCTCCCTATCAGGGAGTTGGTCTCGGCGCACAAGGTTTCCAAGGCGGGTTCGGCGGCGGAACGAGTTACAACTACGGTGGCGGATTCAGTTCTTACGGTCCGGGTAACTCATTCGGCAACTCGATGACCTCGATGATCGGTGGCGTCGGTCACACGATGGGTCGAGGTATGGCCATGGCGGGCGGCATTGGTGGTTTCGCGATGGGTGGCATCGGCGGAGCCATGATGGGTATGGGCATCGGTGGACTCGTCGGCGGAGCGATGAAGTTCACGGCCAACAACTTCATGGAAGGTGCGCACGAGCAAGCAGCTATCGAACGCACGCTGTCTCAATTCCAGTTCTCCAACGGTGGTTCGAGAACGGGTCGCGGATTCAATCGTCAGGACTCGAGAGCTATCGGAGACATGGTGCGCCAGATGGAGCGCATCCCGGAGATGCTCACGAGCTTTGGTGAACTGAATCGACTCATGGACAAGATGGGCCAGATGGGGCTCATGCAAGGTGTCCGTGACGCCGGACAGTTCATGAATAAGTTCAAGGAGACGATTAGCACCGTCAAAGACCTCGCGAAGATGATGGGCACCACGATGGAAGGTGCTCTTCAAGCTTTCGGTGAGGCACGGTCGTCCGGTTTCTACGCCAAGGGCGACATCGCTCGCAATGTGATGTCTCGCCAGATCACGGCTTCATTGACGGGCATGAACCAGGGACAGATCGGAGCTCTCCAACAGTTCGGCTCGGAGATGGGCCACGGTACCGGTGGTAGCCGAGCCTCGGGCAGTCGCCATGCTCTTCGGATGGCAGGCCAGCTCGGCATGGCCAATCAAATGGGCATCCTGACCAACGACCAGATCATGGAGATGACTGGCAAGGAAGGCGCCGAGGGTATTCAAGACCTCTCTGCCCAGATGACTCAGCTCGGCTATCGCATGAGCAACAGCAACGTGGGCCAGGCGCTCACGCTCGCTCTCGGCGAGAAGAAAGATGGTCGCTACACGGGCAAGATGGACGAAGAGCTTGTTCGAAAGGTCCGCTCTGGAGAACTGAGTCTCAGCGAGCTCAAGAGTCTTGCACGTAGCAAGGCCTCTACACGTGGCGCCAAACTCTCGTTCGCTGCTCACAAGAGCCGTCTTCGTTCGGAGATGGCAGGCGCCGTCGGTGCTGAAGGCATCTCAATGCAGCTCCAGGAGATTCTTGGCGAACGTGGATGGCAGAACCCTGACGCCGTGAACCTCGTCATGCAGCGGTTCGGTGCTTCTGAAGAACAGGCCAACCTGCTGCAGCAAGTCATGCCGAACCTCCAGCAGGTCTCGAGCTCGATGGGTCTTGCGGGACAGAACCAGGCTCGTCAGTCTGCGATGAACTCAGCGAGCCGTGAGCACAGTTGGGACGCTATCAAGCACCGTATCAGCAAGAAGCTTCAACACTACACCACGGACTGGGCGAAGGATCTCGGCGTCGGTGTTCGTGATTACTTCCAGAACTTCGCCGATGATTTCTTGGATGACATCAGTGGTCGCTACACCAAGGAAGTTACCAAGCGTGTCTCCGATGCCGTGAGGCTCGGCGGCAGTGGTCTTGGCGGCATGATGCGAGGAGCAAGTGGCCTCAATTTGGGAGGCACCCGCATGGATATCGGCAGCAGCGGCGGTTTGAGCGGCCTGCTGGCTCGTGGTGCGCACTGGATGGGTGGAGGAACATCGGCTGGAGAGCAGATGGATTACATCATGAGCCAGACCATGGGCGGCTCTATGATTAGTCGAGCAGGTGGTCTTGGCTTTAGACCTTCGGGAGCTCTTACTGGAGGTCCCCTTGGCATGATGTCCATGATTGGCCGTGCGGATGGAGCCTCGGCGCTCTCTGCAAGGGGCAATGTCGTTTTTGATTCGACGATCACGGGCCGTGCTTCTGGCGCTTCAATGTCTGCCATCGAGAAGGTCCGGAGCTCACTCTCAAGCGGTAGTTTCGGCCAGACCAGTCTCGAAAATCTGAAAAACAGCGGCGCACTTTCTGCCAAAGAACTAGAGCGCATGGTGAGCGTGTACAAGTCCGCGATGAGCGATACCAGCATCATGGGTGAAGAAGACCACACCAAGAGAGCGCAGATGATTTATCAGCGCCTTCGAGAAGATGGCCTTACCAAGATGACTGCCGGACAACAAGCATTGGAACGGTCCGGATCAGCCGCCATCTCGAGTCTTGGCAAGTTGAAGCAGAAGGCCGGCATGAAGGACCTCGACATTGTCGCGGCTATCCAACAGCAGGCAGGTGGTGGTTACTGGGGCGATGTCGATTTCGGTGAAGTAGCTAAGGGTCTTGGCGGTATCGACTTCACAAACCAAAAGGAAATCTCTAAGCGGCTCAAGTCTTTCGAAGGTCGCAAGGGATTCGCACAGGTCAAGGGCGCTCTTGATGCAGGCGGGCAGATGGGTGCCATCGCCCTCGGCTCTCTAGATAACAAAGTCATCGCTGACGCCCTTTCTCGTAAACCAGAGACGTGGACCGACGAACAGAAGTCGGCCATGAAGGCAGCGGGTATCGATCCAGACAAGCTGGCGGCCAAGATGGATACGCCAGAGGGTCGTAAGGAAGTGAACGATCTCCGTGACGCGCTCAAGAAGGGCAAGGTCACGGCCGAGGATGCCAAGCAATACTTGCGACTAAAGGATGCTCAGGGCCTCAACGAGATTGCATCCCGCTTCCGTGAGCGTGGTGCAGGTATCAATGATCGCATAAAGCAGAACGCAGGTGCCGTTTCTGAGCTCGAGAAGACCTCCGAAGGTCGTGAGTTCGTCCGTCTATTGCGTGAACAGGGAGCCTCACTTTCCGGCATCAAGTCGGCGGCTGACATCGACAACTTCAAGGACACAGGTGCCTTGGCTTCGGCTCTTGGCAAATTGAGTCCTGAGCAACGTGCTGCAGCCGAACGTCTGGGTGGCGCCGAGATGCAGTCTGTCGCTGGCTATCAGCAACACCTACTCGGACGTCGTGGTCGAGGCGGTTTGAATTCCTCCGTCGGTAAGGGCCTCGAGAGCGTTCTCGGCGTCGCTGGTATGAGCGGTCTCGGTTTCGATGGAGCCGAAGGCGAGTTCCGTAAGAAGCTAGAGCAGCGTCTCGGTGACAACAAGAAACTCGACAAGAACGAAATCGCTGAAGTCGTCAAGATGCTCGTCGACGTGAAGTCCAAGGATGTCAACTCCAAGACTGGCGTCACTGCTGCGTCAACTGCGGTTAGCGAGCAGGAAGTCGCTAATACCCTCAAGGTCATGTCTGAGAACAACCTCAAGGCGACGCAGATCCTGGCAGACATCGCTGCCGGTAAGCCGCCCGGTTCATCCGCTTCGGGAGGAGCTAGCAAATGAAGTTTCTAAGCGGAATCTCTAAAGAACAGAACGAGAAGCTGAAGAAGCAAGCTCACGACGCCAAGACCATCTTGGATAACATCCCATCCGATGCCCAGGTAGCGCAGGTCAGAGACTTCGCTAAGAAGGTCGGTCTTCTCTAATGCCTCGCAAGGTCGTAACAAGACGTGTCCTTCTTCAGGATGGTTCGGCCGTCACGGTCTCGGTGATGGACGGCATCCTCTGCGAGGACTTGCTCATCAGCGGAATGAAGGCCGAAGGTTATCGGGTGATGACAGGCAAGGATGTCTTCCCGAGTCCTGACCGGAAGATCAAGGACTACCTCATCAAGACAGGCGTCATCCAGGAGTAGCCGTGGCCACATTCGTTCAAATCGAACCCGATGCCTTTAACAAGGTCTTCGCCGCCGTTACTACCGTCCAGTCCCGTCGAAACCCATACGACACGGACAGCGAGCAGACGGTTGATCTATACCATCACGTACGTCGTCCTGTTAGGGGTATCCAAATCAAGGATGACACCTATGCCACTATACAAGTACGTCGGGCAGACGGTATTGCGATTCCACTCTTTGATGCAGCTGCACAAGGAGACTCAGGGAAAGGGATCCGGAACTCGAACTTCTTGATTCAATCGATTCAGGAACAGCGAGCGGAGAAACAGCAGATCATCATGACGTTCGGCGCTCCGTACATCTTCTTCTTCGGAGAGCAGCCGAGAATCATCACCGTCCAGGGCGTTCTTCTGAACACTGAGGATTTCAACTGGCGAGCAGAGTGGTGGGAGAACTACGAGCTCTATCTCCGTGGTACGCAGTGTGTCCGTCAGAAGACGCGTGTCTACCTCTCGTGGGATGACATCGTCGTCGAGGGTTATATCTTCTCAGCTGCGGCGTCGGAGCAGTCTCAGGAACGAAACTTCGTCCAATTTCAGTTCCAGATGTTCCTGACTAACTACCAGAACATCTCCAACATCGGCGATATCAATGCTCACTGGGCAGGCAAAGATATCGACCTCGACCCCTCGACGCTCGATATCCCAGGTCAGGCTCGTCAGTCTTCTACGGCCCTCGTACGCCAAGCAAACGTCATGGCAGAGGAGCTCGAAGCGGGTCGAGGTAAGAACTCGCTCTTCGACTTCCTCCGTAACGGTCAGATTGCGAGTGCTGCAGGCCGTGTGATGGAGTTGCAGGGCCAGGTAGTCGACCTCCTGTCGGCTGCGGGTCAGTTCGTATCAGGTCGCAATATCCGCGTCCCTATCGGATTCGAAGGAGCAGCCGCATATGATCAAGAGGTCCAGCTGGCTTTGGCTTCTCTGCCTGGTGCTCGAACTATTATCAACGGCGGTGTCGAAGGGCGTGTCGTTACCCTGAACACGGGTGGCCTCAACGTCGTGCGTGAGTTCCGGGCGATGTTGGGCTCGAAGTTCGGACCTGCCCTCACTGGTCAGCCTCTCAGCGCCAACGAGGACGAGTTCGTGGCTCGTATTCAGCACGATCAGACCGGTACCTCGACCTATCGAGCGTTGCCGCCTGTCCAGTCCGCGACGCCTTCTGATGGTACAGAGAAGGTTCGCGAAGTCTTCGAGATGTTCGGCATCGAGGTAGATCCCCCGAGTGAGCTGACGTTGCTCTTCCGTCGGGCCATGTTCGGCATCGTTTCTCTGGGTGTTGGAATGGCTGTAGCCGACTCGAGTAAGCTACGCTCGGGCCTTAACGCCATCGGGACGGTTCTCTAATGGGTGCAGCCGGACAGCAGCTTGGTCTCCGCCTCTTTCTTGAAGGCCTCGAGGTTCCTGTCGTATCCGCTCAGGTACAGATCGGAATCAACGCTCCTGCCACGGCATCGATTCAAATCGTTCCTGGGGACAAGGTCACCGAGCTCAAGGCTCGCACGATGGTGCACTTGTTCTTCTGGGACTACACCCAAGATCATCAGCCTGTTCCTATCGCTCCTGACGCTGACCGTGTTGCGGAGCAGTACGGCATTACGGTCAACGAAGCCCAAGACCTAATTGCCGATAACCCTGACTTGTTCGCTACAGACGAGCAGGCAGAGCTCCGAGGCTACAAACTCCTGTTCTCGGGCGAAGTCATCGGCCTGGTCTACTCGAAGACGCCGGCAGGACGACAGGCTGTTCTTCAGTGCTCTGATTTCTCGACGTACTGGGACACGACATATCAGTTCTTCGTCTCGTACTCGCCCAATGGAAACTTCCTCGGCACGTCTGCAGCTGTCTGGGCGGGCGGCGACTCGATGTTCGATGACCTGACTGCAGGCCACGTGTCGGTCATGAACGAGTACCTCAGGTCTCGTCCCAAGACACCGGGCCTTACCAAGGTCAAGGGTTTGATGGGTGGCATCATTTCGCTTCTCGAGGCGATGGGTGGTGTTCCCAAGCATACACACGGTATCAACGACTTCTTCACGATTGCTGAGCTGAAGAATCACATCCTGCAGCAGATTGTCGCCGAGCAGAATGACGACACGGCACAACGCCTGTTCGATGACAAGGCGTTCATGGACTGGCTCACAAGAGGCATGTCGAGCCTTGGTCAGCTCGCGACTTTCCGAGACATGATGAAGTTGCTCTTCAACTACGTCTACTACGAGATCGTGCCGAACCCGGCTGCGATGTACGTCAAAGCGAAGCAAGCGAAGACGGGTTCTAAGCGAGTCACAGTCACCAGCAAAGTCGAGATGCCGGCCAACCTGCGTGGCGCTGTTCAGCAGGTACTTCTTCAGTGTGAGCGATTCGGTGTGATGGACTGGTTCGATCCAGACCACGACGAAGACCGGTTCGCGAAGTCCTACAAAGCACAGCTCAAGAAGTCCGTAGACTCGCCGGACATGCCCAAGCTCTACAAGACACGGCTGGCTCAGACCTATGTCTGGTTCGACCGTATCAAGTCGACGCAGGGTGAGCCTCGTACTGCTGGCCAGCGACAGCACTACACCGACCTCCCAGAGTCGGCCACGTTCAAAGAGAACCGGTCCGCCTGGAAGCGCATCACAGCAATGCTCTACGACATCCTAGGTGCCGACGTTCGGTTCTCAAGTGCAATCAACAAGGTCACGCGGACGGCCGAAGAACTCGACCGTCTCCATACCCAAATCTTCCGTCCAGATTGCTTCTTCGCAGCCCCACCTCGCTGCAACGTCATCTTCCCCGACCAGTACACCCAGTTCCAGTTCTCGAGGAACTTCCTCCAGGAGACCACGCGTCTTCGTCTCTCTGTAGACTGGCTCTTCGGTGGAGACTCTGGCGGACTTCTAGCGGAGTATCACTTCGCACCGTCGACGTCGGATATCAAGAAGCTGGCGAAGCAGCAGGGTAACAGCGGCATTCGAGCTCTCCTGCCTTGGGAAATGTACTCAGGCATTTTGCCAAAGTTCGAGAGCATCCACGAGATGAACTACGTCGCCGGTCGTGGCGAGCGGCAGCGTGGCATCAAAGGCAATCTCAAGGGTGCGGTTACCAACTACGCCCAGCGTACGGCCAACTTCAACTACATGAAGTACCGCTTCGCAGCTCGTACCTGTGAGGTCTCGGCGAAGTTCAATCCGTTCTTGGTCTGCGGCTTCCCTGGCGCACTCATCGAACGGCCCTTCATCGTAGAGCCTGAGAAGGCGATGGAGCTCCGCGAGACACAGGACAACTCAGCCAAGGATGACCTCGGAGAGTTCGTTCGCAAGGCTGCGGTAAAGCTCAACGCACCGACGCAGTACTTGGGCATGATTGCGGCGCTTAGCCATAACGTGCAGCAGGACGGTGCGGCGACGTCAGTCGTGATGACGCATGCTCGTACGCACCGCATCACCGACGATGACTTCCTGAATATCTTCTCCCAGGAGATTACCAAGGAGCTCGAGACCACCATCGTTACGACGGTTCTCGACTTGGATGAGATTCTCCGCAAGGGAGATGCTCAGCTCCTCAAGTTCCTTCGGGATGCGACACCTCAAGACCTCGACAAGCAGGCTCAGACGGCCGAAGAAGAACTCATCGAGCTCGAGGACAGCGAGGATTCTCCACCGCTCGAGAGTCGACCGGATACGGCGCCGGTTCTCGATAACGTAGCCGCCCTATCGCAGTTTGGCGTGCTCCTCGATCCAACCCCTGCTCCCAAGCCTACTCGGATTGGTGTCAACGTCGAGCCGAGCAAGGTTGAAGGCGTCAGCGCCAAGATTCCGATTCGTGGCAAGGTGAAGAAAGACCGGCTCAAGAACAGCCGACAAACCATCCTCGTCCCTGATCCAGGCGGCAAGCTACGTCCGGGAGCTGTGGGACCGAAGAAGGGCAAGATCTCCCAAATCGAATGCCTCTCGGATGCAGCGGTTGGCATCATCGCATCGAATCGTCTCCAGAAGGTTCAGAAGGGCGGCAAGGCCACGCTGTCGTCGGACATCTTCAACGAGTTCGACCGCGACCCGGATAGCGGCAAGCTCGTTCTCAAGAAGAACGTCATCGACAATCTGAACGTCGTCTATTACTGGAAGAAGATCGCCATCCACGAGGAGGTGAAGACCAACAAGAAGGTCACCAAGCTCCTGCCGGTGGAAGAGGGTCTCCGTCCTCCGTGGTTCAGTCCGCTCTACTCGAACTGGTTCATCGGCGAGAACATCTACGAACCGTTCTTCGGCTGTGGCTCTCTGGTCGACCAGGCACTGTTCGTGACGGGGCAGGGAACGGCTACGTTCGGAACCGGCCGTACGCAGCAACAGGATATCCTCGACCGGCTCAAGGCTGCAGGTAACGACCGGAAGCAAGTGCTTCAGATTCTCGAGGATGCTCGAGCCAAGAGTATCTCAGACGTTCCTGATATCGAGTCTTCGGTTGACGTCTTGGCGTATGTCTATGGAGAAGTCGCCCGTCTCGGTCTCGACATCCATCGTTTCGTGCACGACTACACCCGCCGTCCGATCGCAACGATGGAAGACATCCTCGGTTCCGCCGACCTCGAATACCGTGTGAACGGAGACAAGCTCACGCTCGTATCAGGCACGCCAGGCTTCCACTCGACCGCCATCGCTCCGTACGACCAGCTTCGAGGGCTCATCGACAATCCGGACCTGCAGCTCTCGAGGCTTCGTCAGGGTGCCGGCAAGAAGTCTCCAGTGGCTCGTAACCTAGACCCTCGTCCCGGTCGTCGGGCGAAAGTGGTTGAGTATCTGAAAGAAATCAACGCTGCATCTGGTAGCTTGGGTGTTGGAGTTCAAGGGTAGTTCTCTTTTCCCACCCAACATTCCACTGAGTTACCCTCCAGGACGGAGGTCCTATGCCAACCCCCTATCACACTGTCATCGTCGAAGCGTTCGAGGACGAGCTCAAGAAGATTGCCGAAGCCAAGGGCCTCGGTCTGCTCGCCAAGAACAAGAAGAACCTCGGTATCGCTGCCGCAGGTGCGGTTGGTTACGAGGGGCTCCGTCGTGCCAACGAAGACCGTAAGGTTGGTCGTATGGTCCGTAAGCAGAACCAAGGCTTCTAATGAGCCCGCTCCGCACCATCCGAGCATTCTCGACCGAGCTGATGAAGCTGGCGGCGGGGATCAAGGACGCCGATATCCAGAAGCTGCTCGCGAACCGTAAGGGCGAGGAGTATCTTCCCGGAGGAAAGCTTCAGAGCAACTCGATCGAAGACGAGATGCTGACGGAGAAGCAGGCTGCTGGTTACCAGGCTCCGATGGGCATGGCCGCTTCAGGGAACTACGACCTCAAGGCCAAGAAGAAAAAGCCAAACACCTACCAGAAACTGCGTGACTATGCAGGCACGGGTGTTAAAGGCGGTCTTACTGGCCTTGGCATTCTTGGTGCTGCCAACGCCATGCGTGGACGTTTCGGCGCTCCTGTTGGTGCCCGAGAGATTCGTCAAGCCGCTCAGTCTGCTCAGCGTGCTGCCACCGTAGGTGCCGGCGTGGCGTTAGCTGACAGAGCTTACCGACACGACGATGTTCCGGGCATGGGCAAGGAAGCCGGCGTCATTGGCCAGGGTCTGTCCCGCTCTTTCGGAACTCCAGCAGGTGCAGCAGCCACCGCACGCCGTACTGGCGGATTCAAATCTAGCGTATCTCAACGTCTGGGCAAGCCGCCTCGTACTGTCCAGCTCGGCAAGAAGTTCCAACTTCCCTAAGGAGAGCCATGCTCACCCGTGATTCTTACATCGCCCTGCTCGAGAAGCGTGCCTCTATGGAGTCGTCGATCCCGCCTAACGATAGCGCCGCGGAGACACACGAGGAGTTCAAGAAGAACCAGGCTGACAACCGCGAGTACCTCCACTCGATCTTCAACACCGCTGGTGCCGCTGCAGACAACATGCAGAACATCAAGAAGAGCTTTGGAGACTTGAGCGACAAGACGGTGATCGGTCATCCGCTTCTCAAGGTCGCCAATCGCGAGTTCTTCTTCTCGACGATGCAATCTAACGAACTGCTCAAGACTGCATCGCCCCTTCACATCGAGGTCGCGTTCAGCGCCTTCTGTGATGAGCTCGAGAAGATCGCGGCCCTCAAGCCGCAGAACCTTGCCCAGGTCGCAGCAAAGAATCGCGTTGCGATGAGCCGTCCCGCCAAAGCATGGGACCTCTCGAGCCCGGCCTCGTCGATGGGTGCCGCAGCCAAGCCGACCCTTCCACAGGGCTCAGGAACCTCGGTTCACACCGGAGGCATCCTGGCTCGGCTCGGACTCAAGTAAGGTTCGTTGATGAACCAGTCGCTAGATAGCTTGCTCGACGAGTTCCTCGAGCACGACCTGGTCAAGGAGGCTTTGGCGAAGAAGAAAGCGCCAGAGAAGAAGAAAGACCCGGAAGCGCTCAAGCTCACTCGTACCAAGGAGCTCGACCTCTGGCACACCTGGAACAACAACGGCCGGAAGCCCGAACACCTGAAGCCTCTCCTGGATAGCTTCAAGCCTGTCCTCCAGAAGGAAGTCAACAAGTGGAAGGGTGTCGAGATTCCGAAGTCGGCCATCAACGCCGAGATGCGGAAGCAGTTCGTGAACGCCATCAAGACGTTCAATCCGCAACACGAGAAGAAGACGCAGCTCATGTCATGGGTCACGACGAACCTGACCAAGAGCTCGCGCTTCATGAAGACCTACCAGAACATCGGTAAGATTCCGGAAGGTCAGATCGCCAAGATTCGTGAGTTCAAGCAGGCGAAGGAGACGCTCTTCAACATCCATGGCTTCGAGCCGGATTCGAAGACGCTCGCGGACCACCTCAAGTGGCCGGTGAAGAAGGTCTCCCAGCTGCAGAAGGAACTCCGGCAGGACCTTCCTGTCTCTGGTTTCTCTGGTGGCGACCCAGCCGAGGTACTCCCTCCAAAGGAGCTCGAGGCTATCCGCATCCTGCAGTACGACAATCGCCTCAGCACGGAAGAGCGGTCAGTCTACGAGTACACGTTTGGTATGAACGGCAAGCCCCGTCTACAGCCCGGACAAATTGCCAAGCAGACCGGCCTGCACCCCTCAAAGATCTCCCGTATCCGGGGCAAGATTAAGGGCTACGTCCAAGAAGCTTCTGAGGTTCTGTAATGGCGGGTGATGCCGTCAAGCGTGTCGAGGAGCTCGAGAAGGCGGCCTCTGAATGGTTCGCCTCTGAGAAGAAGCGGCTCAATGCGCAGTACGATTTCCTGGATGCTATCTCGAAGAAACGGGGTGGGTCTGTAGGTCTTCAGGACGCCAATGCGGAAGGTGCGTCCAAGATCCTTGTGGACTCCATCAACGACTACTTGGGCCGGGTTTCTGGCGCCAACGACGAGTAGATAAAAAGCTTCTTACAGGGCTCCTTATCGGCTTACTCTTTCGGTCGGCAGCTATGCGCGAACCGCGAGTGGTGACAGCTACGATCGGGCCTATCAAGGCAGTGGACATTCGTTTCGCTGCTCTGCAGAAGTCCGATCAAGAGCACCCACTAACCAAGACCATCTACGAACGTCTTCCGAGACTTCCAGATGAGGACTTGGTTGCTCTTCGTGCATACCTCACGAGTTGGACTCCCAACGCGTCGGGTATGTGCAATGTCGAAAACATTGAGTCTTGGTTGCGTATGGTCGATGCTGAAATCACATCTCGCAAAGTGAATCGAGATAGCTTGGTGGCCTCTATTGCGGCCTGGCTCCAACCCGAGGGTACGAAATGAGTAAGTCCAATAGCTGGGAAAACGCGCTGCTTCTGCTCCTGTTCAACAACACCAACGTTGCGAACGTCGGCGACGCTACTGGTCTTCGTGGTTCTTCCACGGCCGGTAACTTGTACGTCGGTCTTCACACCGCGGATCCGGGCGAAGCCGGTGACCAGACCACCAGCGAAATCACATACACCAGCTATGCTCGTGTTGCGGTTGCTCGCTCTGGCGCAGGCTGGACCGTCACTGCCAACTCCGTGTCGCCAGCCGGCGCTATCACGTTCCCTGCGGGAACTGGTGGTTCTGGAACCGCGACGCACTTCAGCGTTGGTACGGCGGCGTCTTCGACAGGTGTCCTGCTCTACAAGGGCGCCGTCTCGCCGAACATCGTTTGCGGCAACGGCGTGACTCCCCAACTCACGACATCGACGGCGATCACAGAAGACTAAGCGCTTCTTCTTTGATAACCCGGGGCCGAGGTATGTCGAACATACTTCGGCCTTTTGTGTAATTGGCTGGAGAATTCATGCTTATTCTTGCCTCGACCTCCGACCTTGTTCGCGTCACCACGAGCGCAGCCATCACTGTTGATGTCCATGCTTCGTGGATCGACTCGACGACGTCTGGCGTAACGCCGGGCGTCACCAACACGCTCATCTCCACCGCAACGACTACGACCGTTGTCGGTTCTCCTGCGTCCAGTACCGTACGAACGGTCAAGACGCTGACGGTTCGCAACCGCCACGCTTCGACCTCGTGCGATGTCACCGTGCTTCACTCGGATGGTACCAACATCCCAGAACTCGTAAAGGTGACGCTGATCGCAGGCGATTCTCTTCACTACGACGAGCACAATGGTTGGACGGTTCGAGACAACTTCGGCCGCATCAAGCGTCGTGATGACGCCATCGTCAGCGCAGCTTCTCCTGATTTCTCGACGGTCGTGCTTTCGGCTGATGTGACGAACAACAACGCGAGCGCCAACACCATCGCAGACGTTACCGGACTCTCGTTCGCCGTGACTTCTGGCTCTACGTACTGGTTCCGTTTCTACATCATGTACACGGCAGCTGCGACAACAACGGGAAGTCGTTGGACAGTGAACGGACCAGCTTCTCCGACGTTGCTCATCTACAAGAGTGAATACTCGCTGACCACAACGACGAGGACTATCAACGAAGGCATCACCGCCTACGACTCTCCTGCCGCCTCGAACGCGACAAGTGCCGCAACAACCTCGAACATCGCCTGGGTCGAGGGTTTCATCACACCTAGTGCTTCAGGAACGGTAATCGCTCGATTCGCTTCTGAGATTTCCTCTTCGGCTATTGTTGCCAAGGCAGGTTCGATTCTTCACTGGCAGCAGGTGATCTAAATGATCATCCTCGCGTCTACTTCTGATTCACTTCGACTGGTGACCGACAAAGCGGTCAACCTCGATGTGCAGACGGCGTGGGCAGACCTCTCCGGTTCTACAATCACGCCTGGAAGAACCAACACGCTCATCACCACGGCAACGACGACAACCATCGTCTCGTCCCCAGGATCGAGTACCTATCGCTCCGTCAAGTCGATCATCATCCGCAATCGTTCTTCGCTTCTTGAATCCCGCGTCACAGTGATTCATCGCGCTAACGGTTCAACGGACGCACAGATGGTCTCGGTCTCTCTTCAAGGCGGAGACACGTACTGCTACACCGAGCACGATGGATGGAAGTATATCCGGGCGCCTTATGGCGTCATGGGTTCGGTCGGAACACGAAGCTGGGTGACTCCCACCGCGGGCGTTCTCTATACCCACGTCTTGACCGAAAACATTTCGAACGCGCATGTTACGGCCAATCGCCTCATCGACTGCAGGGAGCTCCAATTCCCTGTCGTCGAAGATTGTCGGTACTGGTTCTGCTTCAACATCATGTACACGGCTGCAGCGACTGGAACAGGTGCTCGCTTCTCGATCTATGGACCTGGTTCTACCACTGCTCTTCGATATCAACTCGAGAACTCCCTCACTACGACGTCAAAGACAAACGTCGAGGGAAATGCTGCCTACGATCTACCAGCGGCCTCGAACGCAACGAGCGCAGCGACCGGCGGAAACATCGCCTTCGTCGAAGGCTTTGTTGATACGCCCACTACCAACGATTTCATTTACCTTCGCTTCGCAAGTGAGGTGACCGTCTCTGCAATCACAATCCTCAAAGGCTCGTGTGTTAGTTGGCAGAGAGTGACGTAGAGGAGACGCGCTCGTGGCAGATATTCTAACCGTAACGTCTACACCGCAGACGTTTACGACAGGAAATTGGCCGGCAACTCACCTCAATACGGGGAAGTGGCGCGTTTCGATAACGATGCCTCTTGCGAGCGGCAATGCAGTCTGGAACGACTTCAATGCCATTCTCGTAGCAGGTGACCAAGGTGGCCTATGGATGGCCGGTCCTGGTCGAGAAGTTGGTCTCTATAAGTCGTCGGACGGATCGACGATCTTTGCGCAAGCAGTTACATGGGCTGCTGCCGCCACCATCACGATTACTGTCGACATCCCAAACCAGCAAGTCACCATCGCAGGCGCGCTCACTGGTAACGGAACGTTCTCCTTCACGGCTAATGGTCCCTATTTCACCGCAGCGAATACTCTCGGCGTTGGTCGCTACGTTCCAGATACATTCTTCGACTTCGATGGAACGGTCAGCAGCATCGACGATACGGTCCCGTCTGGAACGACAACAGGTACTGCCGCTGGTACTTCAACTGCCGCTGCCGTCGCGTATATCCCTCGCTTCTCAGACGCCGTTCCGTATCTAGGTCTTTTCGACCCAGAGCTTGTTGGCAGTGCGTGGTTTGCAACCGATCTTCTAAACGCTTGGGATGAGCAGCTCGTCGTATCAACGAGCGGTGTTCAATCTGCTACTGGTACAGCAGCAGGAACTTCAACCGCCGCTGCTGTTGCAGTTGCTACGAATGTTGGAACCTCGGCAGGAACTTCTACTGCGGCTGCTGCAGGTGCTTCGACCGCGACAGCTGCGGGCACGGCGACAGGTACTTCCACTGTCCTCGCGCATTCGACTTCAGATATCGATTACGTCCAGAGCGGAATCGTTGTTCAGCTGTACACCGCTGGCGATAACCCAGCCGAAATCACGCTCAACACGACGAACGGAAACGCCTTCCTTCTTGGTATGGGAGGCGTTACGACGGACATCGATAACGGGCTCTCTGACAATAAAGGGAACCCGTTTAGAATTATCGACACTACTCACGACTACTCAGACTGGGCTGGGTATGGCACTGCGATGCATTGGAAACCGGCCCCTGGTGTGGGCGGTTCTTCGCATACGTTTAGTCAATTCGTCACAGAAGGTTCCGGCTCGGAAATTACGATGTTCGCCCTTGAACTCAAGGGAGTGAACAAGCTCGAAGCTTTTGATTGGTCTCAACATGCAAATGCCGGAGCGGCTAGCACACAAAGCTCTGGAACAGTCGTCACAGCCGGACCGGCGATCCTTGTCGCGTTTTGGTGGGGTGCGGGACCCGTTCTAAACGGAGACCATACTGCTACTCCTAACAACGGCTTTTCGAACGTTCAGGGCTTCGGAACGGACTTCCCGCAGGGCTACATCCAAGCGTATGTAGCCTACAAAGTTGTAAGCACAGGAGGTTCTTACAACGTTACGTGGACGCACTCTCCTGTTCAGGGAGCACAACTCTGGCTGCTTGCCTTCGCCAAAGAAGACAACGTCGGTGCGTCGACAGGTACGTCTACGGCTGCAGCAGCGGGCGTCTCTACAGTCGCCGCCACTGGTTCTTCCGCAGGCGTGGCAACCGCTGCTGCGTCGACGAACATAACGACCACTGGTGATGGTTCTTCAGCCGGAACGTCAACAGCAGCCGCATCTGGTATAGCGGCAGCACTTGCAGCTGGTTCTTCTTCTGGGACCGCCACAGCCGCTGCAGCCGGTGCAGCCTCGTTCCTCGCAGTCGGTTCTTCCTCTGGAACGTCGACGCCTACTGCTGTTGGTGAAAGCAGTGCGACCGCTGTCGGAACATCCTCTTGTTCAGCTACTGCCGCAGCTATTCCTGCTGTTGTCGGTTCTTCGACTTGTACGTCTACGGTTTCTGGCGTCGGCGCCTCCACAACAAGTGCTGTTGGCACCATTGCTGGCGTCTCGACTGCAGCAGCTGCGGGTCAATCAACAGCGGCTTCTTCAAGCACGGTCGCCGGTACTTCGACAGTCGTTGCCAACAGTGCGGCACTCAAGATTGCTGATGGTAGTAGTGCCGGAACGTGCACTGCCGCTGGTGTTGGCGCAGCTACCGTTGTTGCGTCTGCTTCTTCGACAGGAACTTCTACAGCTTCTGCCGACGGCATTTCAACATACACAGCTGTTGGTTCTTCGAGTGGTGTAGCCACCGCAAATGCTATCCCTGCCGTCGTAGGTACAGCTGCAGGTACATCGACCGCCGCAGCTTCGAGTGGCTCGGCTTCTGATTCGATCGGTAGTGCTGCAGGAACAAGCACCGCAGCAGCAGCGGGTGCAGCAACGACGGAAGCTGTCGGCAGTGCTGCCGGAGCCTCTACTGTATCTGGTGTCGGAGCCTCGACAACTCAAGCAACAGCAACTTCAGTCGGCACGAGCACCGCAACTGCCGCTGCTCTTTCGACAGCGGCTGCTGTCGGCTCTGCAACAGGAATCTCTACTGCAACTGCAGCAAGCGGTGCGGCTTCTACGGCAGTTGGTTCTGCAGCAGGTACGAGTACTGCGGCGGCTATTCCGGCCGTCTTGGGTTCTTCTACGGGCACGAGCACGGCTACAGCAGCGGCAGAGTCTACAGCCGCATCTGTTGGCTCGTCTTCTGGAACTGTTACGGTTGTTGCGTCCGGTGTTGGTCTTCAACTTACGGCTGGTTCTGTCTCTGGAACGAGCACAGTTGCAGCAATCGGAGCTTCCTCTACAGCCGGCACCGGAACAATCTCTGGCATCGCTACGAGCGCGGCTGTTGGACAATCTACTGCTGAAGCAACCGGTTCAGTTGCTGGCGATGCTGATGCTTCCGGTGTTGCTGCTGGCGGTGTTGTTACGGTCGGTTCTTCGGACGGCACCTCGACGGCTGCCGCAGTCGGCCAGTCTTCTTCCGCTTCGGTTGGTTCTTCTGTTGGAACGAGCACCGCCAACGCTCTCAGTGACTCGGCAACTCTTACCGAAGCGGACGGCTCTGCAACTGGTTCTTCGACCGCGGCAGCGATTGCAGAAGCAATAGCAGCTGCGACAAGTACCGTCTCTGGAACATCGACAACGGCTGCTGTTGGAAGCTCTACAGCAAATACGGTTGGAACGATCTCGAGCTTTGCTTCTGTCGGAGCAACTGGAGAATCGACAGGTGCCACCACAGGCTCGTCGGCCGGTGTAGCAACCGCAGTCGGCTCTAGTATTTCTGGCCAAGACACCACGGGCTCTTCGGCCGGTACGTCTACTGCTGCAGCAACAGGTCTTGCTCTTTTCTCGGGCGCAGGTTCTTCGACTGGCATCTCGACAGTAGTAGCGACATCTCTTTCAACAGCACAAGCCACCGGCTCTTCGACAGGAACGTCGACAGCCGTTGCTACTTCCGATGCCTCCTCTGCAGGCACCGCAGCCGGTACCTCGACGGCGATTGGTGAAGGTGCGGCTACTGGAATCGCTACGGGCGCAGTCACAGGAACGAGCACAGCGACTTCGATTGGTTCTGCAACGTCCCAAGGCACGGCGTCTTCGACGGGTTCTTCAACCGTCACCGCTTCAGCTCTCGCTATTTTCAGAGCTGTTAGCTCCGTCTCTGGAACCTCTACAGCAGCTGCCACTTCTCTTTCGACTGCGGTTTCTTCAGGAACCTCTGCCGGAATTGCCACGGTTGTTGCTGTCGGTCAGTCGACCGCACTTGCCGTTGGTTCCGATGTTGGCACTTCTACAGCGACGGCTTCTGGCCAAGCCACTGTTGCGACAGTTGGTACTATCGCTGGAACTTCTTCCGCGGCTGCTGTTGGAACAGGAATCACGGAAGCTGTTGGCGCTGCGGCTGGTACTTCCGCCGTAACCGGCGTCGGCCTGTCTTCGGCAACCGCGACTGCATCGACAGCAGGATCGAGCATCGTCTCTGCTGCAGGTCTCTCTACAGCTCGAGCGCAAGGCTCGTCTGCAGGTACCTCTACTGTTGGAAGCTTCGGAACGGGTACTCAGCCGGCGATTGGCGAGAGTGATGGCATCGCTACTGCTGCAGCTGTTGGTAAGGCCATTTTCAACGGCGTTGGTGCGGTTGCTGGTTCTTGTACGGTCGCAGCAACGGGAGCCTCGACACATCGTGCCGTAGGTTCGAGCACGGCTACCAGCACGGCAGCTGCCACAGGTCAGTCAACTGCGGCGGCGGAAGGAACCGCGTCCGGTAACTCGATCGTTATTACGTTCGGTGGGACGGTCTCCACAGCTGTCGGTTCTTCGTCTGGAACTTGTACGGCTACTGCGACTGGAACCGGAATCACACACACCGTGGGTTCGGCGATCTCGGTCTCGACCGTTACCGCTGCAGGTATCTCTCTTGCCATCGCAGATGGCTTCGTCGATGCAACCTCTGATTCTGTTGCGGTAGGCGCTTCGACTGCTGAGGCTATCGGTGAAGTGTCGGGTAGCGCTGCGGTTGCTGCCCTTGCCATTGCTATCTTCAACGCGGCAGGTTCTGCTACTGGTACCTCGAGTGTCGTTTCTGGTGGCACGGGAGTGATCCCGGCCCTTGGCATTACGCTCGGTCTCTCTACGGCGAATGGCGTCACGAATGTCATCCTGGAAGTGCCGATTACTCCAAGCCTTACGTTTGGAAAGAAGAAGGCCGAAACGGCTCCACCTTCGAAATTTGACCAAATCGCCCCACCTACCGTATCTAGTAACAAGGCAAAATCATCTCGAGGGGATGCCGGTAATAGACCCAGTGTTGTATCTGGGCCTGCCTCTCTCAAACCAAAGAAGAGGACCTAGTGGCTATCATCAACTTCACCATTCATATCGATGATCCGGCCCAGGCCTCTATCATCTTCGACCGTATCCAGATCTGGCGGTCGACTACCGAGCTCGGAACCTACGTAGAGATTACTGCCGCCGAAGAAGAGGCGGCTCTTGTAGATGGCACTGTAGAAGGTCCTTGGACGTTGAGTGGTCAGACGTTGACGCTCATCTTGAATGGTGCGGACCCTCGGTCCATTGTCTTTACTGGCACCAACCCTCTGCAACTGACTTCGGTCATCGCTCAAATCAACGCAGTCTTCCCGGGACTGGCTTCTGAAGTACCAGAAGATACAGAACGGATTCGTCTCAAGTCGACCGTCTCTGGAACGCAATCTCTCATCGAAGCCTCGGGGTCCGCGACGACAACACTGGGATTCTCGACCGCACATACGAACGGTAAGAACGCTCGCCCGATAATCTCAGCGAACACCGAGGACTACGATTTCAACGATTACGACGGCCAAGATAACTATTGGTACAAGACGCGCTACATCAGCTCGTCCACCAATGCAGTCAGCACGTTCTCCGTTCCGGCGCAGTTGGGCTCTTCCACTGCTCTCACCGGATCGCTCGCTGTAACGGGCAAGATTGCTATCGCCACCGCCAACGGTGAGCCCATCATTGGTCGGCGCATTATCTTCGTACCAGTCGCTCCACAAGTGATCGCAGATGGGTCGGGGAATAACTATGGCGTCTTGCCTTCGGTTGAACGCATCGTTATTACGACGGACTCCAATGGCAGGGCCTCCACCAAGTTGGTGAAGGGTCAGCGCCTGAAGGTCTTCATTGAAGGCACGACGTTCCAACGTGAGTTCGTCGTTCCGACTTCGGACTTCGACATCCTGACTGTCGCCACGACACAGCCTGACCCGCTGAACATCGTCGTCGCTCCACCTATCCCTATCAGAGTTAGCTAACGGGGGACCATGCCAGTCGTTACCATTCGAATCCTGAACGATGAACCTTCGCCCGAACCGGTCGAAGATATCGTCGTTCAATTCTATTCAACGGCCGGCGTCTTTCAGACGTCTGGAACTACAGATGTCGACGGTGAGGTAGAGGTTACGCTCCCTGTTGCCTTCTACGACATCTATTGCTTCAAGGTTGGGGTCACCCTCCTGCCAAAGCAACCCCAGCGCATCGAGGTTATCGATCCTGGCTCGAACGAGTTCGAGATCGAGTGCCATGTCCGGGTTCTCCCGGAGAGCACAAACCCGAGATGCTGTACTGTGTCAGGAAGAATTCTGGGAGTCGGTGGCGGTCCTGCGATTCACCGCCTGATCTTCGAGCCCAAGAAACACATCCTCAGCCTCTACGGGGATGTCATTGCCCTGAACCATCGATTGGAAGTCTCATCTGACGTTGATGGGTACTTCGAGTTCGAGTTGCTCCGCGATGTAGAGTATTGTGGCTACTTCCTCTTCCCAGAGGACTTCTTCTGTCAACAGCCCGGAAAGTTGGACATTGTGGTGCCTGATTTGCCCGCAGTGCGCCTTGATCGGCTAATGTTCCCGGTACCGGTCGATGTGGACTTCTCGTCTACGGCCATCGCGTTGG
>JACCDR010489498.1_pt1 | contig 28847 bp, 11 predicted proteins | sample 7446431 | NCBI WGS metagenome assembly JACCDR01 (sample SAMN15323443, study PRJNA562643) | freshwater metagenome | isolation source: river surface water | place: USA:Blue River Watershed | collected 2017-08-17 | reverse complement strand
TTTCCAAAAAAATGGCGCACCTTCATGCTTCAAAACCGCGAAAACAAAGACCTGCAACCTATTGTATTCAAACCACTTACCTTATGGGCCATGGATAAAAAGTCGGTTTTGTTTAAAGTTAACCTAATTTTACACTTTTTGGGGGGCTCGAAAACGTATAGATAGGGTGTACCCTATTTATAGGGCGGTCTGCAAGAATGCGTGTTGCAAGTGTTCACGTTTCGAGAAAATTCAATGTTCACGTTTTAGAAAAATAGATGTTCACGTTAGGCAAATATACGCACTCAGCGCATTCAGCCCTACAAATACTTATAAATCGTTGTTCTGGTGATACCAATGAAGCTTGGGGGACTAAACAAAAATAATTTAGCGCGGGGGAAATGTCACGGTGCGAACCTGACTAAAAATTCACATAGAAAAATACTGCTTATCAAAAAACGGTAATTTCTTAATCTCTGAGTAACTTAATAATTTACCGTTCATAATCAACATTGGGGACACAAGAGCATCAACTCCAAACAACAACATTATTTCTTTGCTAAGTGAAGAATAGGTTAGCAACATTTTAGAGTCACAATTTCCTATCATTTCCATACATATTCGAACATATGAGCCACCACTACCATCAGCAAATACATACCAATTATACTCTGTATGATTTTTTGCCACAGATATAATTTCTGGCGTTTTTTCATAATTAGCAGGAAGCAAAAGCAATATATTTCCTGCATTTTGCGACTGTATGTTTAGCCTATTTTTGTCATAGCGAGATAATTCAAGATTTACACTAGGCTGTACGGATGGCATAGAACGTTTTAGCTCTTTTAGCGCAAGCACAGATGTTTGCGCTCCTCCCAGATAGTAACTAGGCACTCCAGATGGAGAATATGCCTCATACATTTTTCGATTTAGCTCCATTAAATGGAGATTGATGTCGCCATGGCAATCTGGCGATGTTTTTGCTATCACTGAAGCAATCACTAGATGTCCTGTTGGGGAGGCGCATTGAAATATCTGCGAAACACGCTGATCACTACGATCTCCAAATATCGGATACCAAAACATAAATACATTAAAATCCTTCAGCTCATCTTTCTTTTCTAGCGCCTTAACACAATAAGGACAAAATGGATCTTTAAATACAATTACACTAGGTGCATTTGGCTTCCAAGGCTCTAATAAAAATGCTGAATGCACATCAGGTGATGGAACGGGTAATGGATTAGCAAACGCCTTAACAATACACAACATCCCAATCAATATAATAAAATAATGATTTAACCTCATTATTCAGACACCGTACTACTTACTTGCTTAGACTTAACAAGTGCAATCAATCCTTTATTGTACTCTTCCGTTAAACGCAAATACTGCGCTTCTATTTTTTTCCGTTTTTCTGGGTTTTCTAAATTCGCATTTAAATCCACTGACAGTGCTGATAGTTCTGATTGCAACCTATCAACGTCATCCTTTAATTTAATTAACTCGGCATCAGACATAACAGGCTCATCCACAGATGTCTCTTGTGAATCCTGAACAATAATCTTCGGCTCAGCCGAACCATTAACTTCCTCAGCCTCCTCTAACAGAAGGTTTTCCGGCAATGATTCAGACGTGTTACTTACAGGTTCAACCTCATTATCGAATTGATAAGACAAAAACCATATCGAAAATATAACAAGGCCTACAATTGCAACGGCGATCTTTCCTTTAACGTTTTTCATATGTCTTGCACCACCTACTGACTTGCAGTAGCAAAATTAATGATTCCTGATTGATAATAATTTCCGACAACATCATAAAACTCTTGCACACCACCATAAAACAAACGGTAATTAGTCGAAGCTTTCAATGGAGCTGCAGGAACAAATGTAAATGTTTTCTTATCGGCACTAAGAGTCACCTGACCGGAAACAGGTGTTGATGTACCTTCATAAAGTCTCAACATAGTAGTGATATTTTGTGCGCCGTCAGGGTTTCTTCTGAACACGGATGTCATATCAGGCGATTCATCAAATTGCATAGCCAATACTCGATCTCGAGGGACATTAGTGGCGCCGTTAGTTATGGGAGCCGTAACTACAATACCCTCGGAAGCATCCACTTTACCGCCCGTTGAAAAATGACGTTCAGTAACAGACGCAAGCTTGTTGCCGCTCAAATCTTCTATACCACTTACTTGGAAAGTGTAAAGAGAGTTTGCCTTTAATAACTCTTGTGGAATCAATGTTAAAAGCTTTCTATCTGAACTTAGATTTGTTGAAACATTTACCGGAATACCATTATTGAACAATGAAATTTCTGCAAGCTTATTGATATTGATTGGCTCATTAAATCTCACGCGCACTCGAGCATTTAGAGGTATATCAGTTTGATTTTCATCTATACCAAACACATCTATTGCTGGTGGTTCAATATCGATACCAACACCTGTAGTGAAGTTAAAGAAGCCTACTTTTGAATTATTAGAATAATCTTTAACACTTGAATTGACAGTGTATTTACGATTCTCAAACAAGACCTCCAGCGGGGTGATTGTTAACTGTTGTTTATCCAAACCTGAAGAGATAGATACATTGATATTCCGTCTGAGCACGGTATCAAATAATGTTATGGCAGAACCAACGCGATCAACCTTTTCTGAATATGTCAAAATAATTTGTGCATTGATAGGAACATCTGTGGCTTCTGCGCGTGGCGAAGTTGAAACAAGCTGCGGACTCAATACATCAACAGCGCGTGTCGTGGTAAACCTAATTTGCTGGTTTGTCATTAGATTTCCAGCAGCGTCGGTAATACCTGATAAATTTTCGCTTATTAACGTATTCGGCGCTAAGACATTACCCTTTGTGTATCGAATTTCTTTGTTCCCAGCTAAAAACGTTATTTGTTGATCCGCTTTTGCCAAGAAACTTAATGGATGTATAGGCTCATCAAAACGTAAATGATAAGTAGGGTTAACAGGTACGCCGGTTTCACCATCAGATGGGGTAGATTCCATTAACATTGGCAATTGATTGTCAAGAGTAGCAGCAGAACCTGTATCAAAAGAAAAACTTCTCGGTGATATTATTTTCTCGTTATCAATATCTTCAATATTAGCGTTCAAATTTAAGAAGTAACGAACCCCTGGCTCCAACAATGAATTCGGTTGTATATGAAGACGCAAGCCATCAGCACTTAGCGTGAAAATAGAAGGGATAATGGTGCCAGATGCAGTAGCCCTACGTAATTGGATATTATCCGTATTCAACGTTGATGCTTTCATTGTCTGATTAAATGCAACCTCAATCCGAGGATTCAACGAGACATCAATTTGACCCTGAACTGGATACTGCGCAGTTACATCAGGTCTAGTTCCCAACAGACTCCCGCTGTTACTGCCGGTACGGAATGTGCCGCGATAACTCGTTAACGCCAGCCCCGTTAAACCTTTTAATTTATCCGTTAAAAATACTTCTATAAGTGCATTTTCCGGTAAAGATTCATGAGGTGTGAACACCACAGCTTGTCCACTAGCATCAAAAGAACTTTCACCTTCAACCAAAACACCATCTGCAGCCACATAAAGACCCCCATCAAGAGAACCTGTATTTAACGGCTCACTCGCATAAAGCGTAATACTGTCAAGAGCGCGAATATTGGTTGCGCCACTAATAGGTGCTTGGCGAACAATTGTAGGCCGAGTGTTATTTGTATCAATCAATGCAGTATTGAAGGTACTCGCAAACCACGCCAATCTGTTGCCCGAGTTGTCCATTACGTCATCGGTAACAATCACAGTGACATTTTTTAATGATGGCAATGTTGTTGCCAAAGTAACTGTACGATTATCAGGAGAACGTAATACCTGAGGTTGCTGTATAGAACCATCGTAAAACAACATGAAATTTTTGTTGGTAATTGTGCTTTCTTTCAAGGATTCCGAAAACGTTAAAACAATAGGTGTTAATGGGCCTATATCCATGACGCCATTGCTCGGTGATATGGAAAGTATCGTCGGAGCTGTTACATCACTTATTGTGCGCGAGGTAAATGTAAGCGAATTTATCGGCATAATATTGCCGGACAAATCGCGAATACCGTTAAAAGTAATGAAGATTTCAGCTACCGAAGGGAAAGTGGTTGTCGGTGTAAACATCAGAATATCTGCTGAAGATCGTGTCCACGTTCCTGAAATCTGCCCACTGATGGCAGGTGAAGTTACCTGAATTCCACCAATATTCGTCATATCTATCGGCTCACTAAACCCAACGAAAACTTTAGAAGCCAAATCAACAATCGCTTCACTGATAGATGGTGGTGTTTTATCTGCAATAGCATTATTTACGGTAGAAAATTGATGTTGTAACGGTTGAAGGAGATTGCCGCTGTAATCTTTTACTCCGTTGATAGAAAGCGTATAGCTTTGAGATGAAAGCAGAGTACTTTTTGGTATAAATAAAAGACTTAAACCATCTGCGGCAAGAATGACATCTCCGGCTACGACTGAGCCTCCAGCTTGAATTAACCTTACCGTCGTAGAATTTAGATACAAAGGATTGAGCGGCTCACTAAATTGCACACCTATTTGTGCATTAACAGGCACATTTACAGCTGAAGAATTAAAACTCGTCATTTTAATAAGAGGCGACACTACATCTTCAGCAATACCGGCAACAAAAGACCAGCAGCCTCTACTGCTATCCGCAAAATTACCAGCCAAATCATAAAATTGGTGAGGAGTACAGAGGTAATACTTATGCCCCGATTTTAAAGTGTTTGGTGAGGTGATTAGCACGCCTCTACGATCCGCTGTTAAAACACTTGATATAGATATATCTCTCCAACCAGAATTACTTTCACTGGCATCTTTTAGTATCCAATTATTACTCAACTCAATTGTTGGAGCCAACGGCTCGTTAAATTTAAGCTCAATTTGAGTATTTAGCGGAACATTCGTTGCTCCAGTAACAGGATTTGACTCAATGATATAATTTCTTAATGAATCAACTTTTGTCCCCGTTGTAAAATTAACAGCGGCAGATACTGGCAGATTATTACCACTCAAGTCTTCAATACCGCTCACAGAAAAGCGATAGTTAGACATAGGTTGTAATAATTGCTGTGGGATCAGCGTTAATAATTTTCCATCTGCACTTAACTCTTTTTTAACAACAATACTATTGCCGTTATGAGTAACTAGCACACCCGACAAGCGGTGAGGATTAATCGCCTCATCAAACCTTACTCGCATTCTTGCATTCAGTGGCACATCGATTTGAGCCTCATCGAGCCCCAAGGCAGTAATGACTGGTGGAGCGACATCAACCTCAAAACTTGTGGTGAAATCAGTAGAATGGGTTAACGAATTACCTGATCGATCTGTCAAACCAGAAATTGATACTTGATATCTTCTATTTACAGCCAAAGGAGCCTGTGGGGTTAATGTTATTTCCTTGGAATTTTGGCTAACGGAAATATTTGCCACTACTTTTTTATTCAACACAGTATCGAGCAAAAAGAAACTACTTGATGTTAAGGCCAAACTGTTTATTGGCTCAGATAATGAAACAACAATGGATGTATTAATTGGCACTTGAATGGCATCATCATTTGGCAATGTAGCCAACACTACTGGCGATTCCGTATCTACGATGTTTGTTGTGTTAAATGAGAAAGTGCGCTCCGCCATCACATTTCCAGATGCATCCAGAATGTTATTTAATGTCTCTTGCACTTGGACATTTGAAGGAAGCACATGATTTTTCATGTAGCGCACTTCTTTGTTGCCCACTAAAAAATTAACCTGCTCATTATCTTCAGAAATGAAGCTAAACGGATGAATCGCTTCATCAAATTGCACATGAAATATTGGATTTACCGGAACATCCACTTCACCATCAGCGGGACTACTGGATAGCAGTATTGGAGATTGATTATCTAGAACTGCATCTGCAGCAGTATCAAAAAAGAAAAGCGTACTGCTTGCTACTTTATCCCCGTCTATATCCTCAATATTGCTATTCAAGACGATATAGTATCGAGTATTAACTTCTAACAAGGATTGAGGCTGTATATGCAAACGCAGCCCATCTTCACTAAGAACTAATTGCGATGAAATAACCGTACCGCCAGTCGATGTTTTGCGCAAAAGCACATTCGTTGAATTTAACGAACTCGCGTTCATTATTTCATTAAATGACAACTCAATTCGAGGATTTAAAGATACACCAGTTTGACCGCTCACTGGATAAACTGCTTGTACACTTGGCCGTACCGTGGGCGTACTACCAGAATCACTACCCGTTCTAAATGTACCTCGATATGTCGTAAATAAATTGCCTGATAAATCTTTGACGCTATTACTTAAATGCACTTCGATTAGTGAGTTTTCAGGTAAAGGGTGATGTGGCGTAAATGTTATAGCTTGATTATTTGAATCAAGAACTAAATCGCCTGTCACAACAACACCATTCGCAGCTACATTCACACTCCCCGAAAGTGTACCTTCATTTAATACCTCACTTGCATAGAGGACTATGCGATCAAGCTGACGAATATTAGTTGAGCCGCTCGCTGGGGATTGACGTACTACTTTGGGCCGCTCGAAATCCTGATCCAACAAGGCCGTACTAAAGGTACTTGCAAAATCTGAAAGTTTGTTACCAGCATTATCGGTTATATCACTGGTTAAAATAACGGATATTTGCTTTGAAGATGGCAGAAATGAATTTTCTGACCATGAATATGGAGACTCTAAAATAATCGAGCGATTATCCATTGTTCGAGAAACACGAGGATGAACTATCTTCCCATCAACAAATACAAACATATTGTTGCTGTTAATCGTACTCTCTCTCAGCGACTCAGAAAATGTTATGACTATAGGGGCATGAGGCCCAATATCCATTGAACCATTTGTCGGCGTAATGCTTAAGACCTGCGGTGGAGTAGCATCAACTTGATCAATAACTTCAAAGCTAGCAGTGAAAACATTGCCGGCATTCCCTGCTAAATCGGTCGCATTGCCACGAATTTGTATCGTTGAGCCAAAAGGGTATTCATGTGTAGGCGTAAATTCCAATGTGTTGCCTGCACCAGCCCAAGTACCAGCAATGTCGGAACCCCACTGGCTGCCATCCATATTTTTAACGCTTAAAGAGCCGACATTTAATTCAACGGGCTCTCTGAATGTCAGGGTAATTTTTGAATTGGCATCAATACCAGTTGCCCCACTTTCAGGTATAACATTCTCTATAGAAGGACCAAATGTATCCAAAACATTAGAGCTTCGAGTAGAGAACAGCTGACGCACTACAGGTAATATGTTTCCACCTAAATCACAAATACCGCTTAGTAAAAACTCATATGCAGTTGATGTACTCAACGGAACTGTGGGAATAAAGACAAATCCGTTAGGCACCGACTCAAACTCAATCCTCCCCTCTACAGGCGTCTGCTCCCCTGCTTTGAATAGTTTTACAGTGTTTTCATTCACGCAGTTGCGATTATAAGGCTCATTTAAACTAACCAATAATCGCGAATTGATAGCTAGATTCTCTGCACCTGATGTAAAACTAAATTCAGCGGATGGCGGGGTTTTATCTGGTTGATTATCCGTAGCAAAATCATAAGAATAAAAATTAAATGCATTGCCAGCCACATCAGCATAAGTATTCCATGATATAAAAGAGTATCGGCGTCCTTCGCTTAAGGATTTAGCAGGGAAAAATTTTAAGCTTTTTCTGTCTGAACTTAAGATAACCTCACCATCCACCACGCTATAATTTTGGATTGATCCACCAAACCATGTAGATTCTGTAATATCCAATAATTTCGCTGCACTAGGAGCATAGGTTGGATCTACTGGCTCAGAGAATTTAACCTCAGGAATGAAATTTAAGGGGACTATAGACCGACTCTTTGCTGAAAATTCTAAACTACGACCACTCACGACATCAGATTCAACTCCAGTCTCAAAACCAACCTGTAATTCTCTAGGTAAAAAATTTCCACTCAAGTCTTCTACAGCGCCAATATTTAGCACATAGGTTGCACTGGGACTCAATGGCGCGATAGGTTCTAGGATAATAATTTTCCCAGAATCATCGATTGAACGACGAACATGTACTTCATTTCCATTTTGTATAAGAGATATCTGTTTTGCGGATAGCCCACTTACTGGCTCATCAAATCTGACTCGCAGCTTTACATTCAATGGAACACCAGTATCACCATCAGAAATCGTGGTAGCAATCAACTTTGGCGCTACCCTATCCAAATCAAAAGCCGTGGTAAAACTATAATTTACGGGTGAAATAAGATTATTAAAAAGATCTTTAATGCCACTCACCGTAATATTGTATTTGCGACCAACCAATAGCGGCAGAGACGGATGGAATGAAATCTGAGATTTATCATCTGTCACAGAAAATGTTCCTGCAACATTCGTATTAAGCACAGAATCACGTATAAAAATTTTCGTTGGATCAATAGAAGACGGATCAATTTCCTCACTCATGACAAACGTAACCGATGAGTTTACTGGCACGCCATCAGCCGAGTTAAGAGGTGTTACCTCCTGAACAACGGGTTTGACTAAATCTGTTATAACACCTGTTGTGAATGTATATTCGAGCGGCACATCAAAGCGATTACCCGCTAAATCGCGCAAACCTTGAACATGAACAATGTATTGAGTTTGGTTTTTCAAAAAAGCATCTGGCATAAACATCAACTCAGAACCATTCCCCAATGTACTAATCTTTCCTGTTGAGGGCACAAAACCTGATTGGCTTACAGTTATGCTTGAGCTGCTAATTGATTTAGGGGAAATGGGTTCAGAGAATTTAATGACAACACCTTGGTTGCCAGGAATATTCGTTGCATTTGCAACCGGAGTCGTCAATATAATTGTTGGTTTGGTTACATCAGGGTTAAACGGATCTGTTTCCTGAGCAATTTCGTCGCCATCTGATACGCCATCCCCATCCGTATCGGCATTTACTGGATTTGTACCTAACGCCACTTCTCGGCCATCTGTAAGGCCGTCTGCATCTGTATCAGGAATTGATGGATCAGTGCCATATAAATCGCCTTCATCATCATTACCCAACCCGTCTTTATCTTTATCTGGCTGAATATTTAGGCGGACAATTTCAGAGGTTGTAACATTGCCACCAAGATCGGTTGCTCGAGCTTGTACGTTAACAAAGCGTTTCAATTCTGGCGCAATAATTGATGCCTCATATGGAGCCGATGTATCTGTCGCAATAACAATTCCATCTAACAAAAATTCCACCGCTGCGACTGCAAAGTCGTCTTGCGCATTCGCGCCAAGTACGACACTTCCCATTTCAAGAACTTTTTGGCCCTGCACAGGTGATGTAACTTCGACAAAAGGAGGAATCCCCTCATTGTCATTTCGCATTCTGTATTGCGCAATAAACAAACTTGATTCACGAGTCCCACCAAATTCAACATCTTGCGGATCTACAGCGCCTGTCACATATGCAAAGGATGAATCGATCGCAATACCAAAACTTTTTTCATGCCCTAATTGAGAAAAATCAATTACCCCCTGAAACACTGGCTCCAGTGGATTACCAATATTCACGTAGCCAAGAGCGTTTGGAAATAGTTGGTCAGCAAACAAGGCCAAGCCTTGCGATATTTCAATATCAGTTACACCGAGATCCCTACTGCTAAAAACAACCACCGGAGCCGCCACATTCTTAATATTAACGACACGGTATCCATTCCTATAAGATGCTACATAGGCATAGTCATCGTTGATAACAACATCCTTTGGTGTTGCTAAATTAACATTTCCCATTTTTAATGGACTGAGAGGGTCGGAAATATTGATTGTGTAGAGGGATGAACTTGCAACCACCACTAACAAATCATCTTTTACATCAATTCCTTTTGTTGTTCCAAGATTAGCCATTACTGACTTGGATATAGGTAGCGCAGGGTCACGGATATCAATAATTTCAATTCCTGCTGAACCATTTGCTAAATAGGCGTAATCACTTTGAATTTGAATGTCTTGTGTAATACCTGCAGTATCCAATCGACCGACAAGTAGCGGAGTGGTAGGATCAGAAATATCAATAATTTTTAATCCCGCCTCGCCATCTGCTAGATATGCATATTGCCCACGCACACGAATATCTATCGAAACGCCATCGGTATCTAAACTTCCAACAATTTGAGGGTTACGACGATTAGAAACATCGACCACTTGCAAGCCAGCATCACCAGCCGCCACAAATGCAAAATCACCTGCAACAGCAACATTATTTGCAAAACCAGGAATTGTAATTACCGATAGTGCACTCGGTGTGAAACTATCAACAAAAACAGGGATGGGTATAGAGCGAGCGCCATTGGTAACCGTGACTACTGCATTACCATTTTGACCACCGAAAATTCTGCCGTCCTCGGAACCAAAACTGACGACGCTTAAATCACTTGAAGTGTAATTAGTACCGCGTGAACGGCTGGTTAAATCCACCGAACTGCCGTCGATTAATAGACCGGTCACTGTTATTTTGGTGCTGACTTCACTGTCTACACCATTAAAAGTAAGCACAACTCTTGAAGGGTTTGTTGATATAGATTGCACAGCAGCGGCGTAATTCGCGCTCGCTGCATTTAAAGGATCGGTTGAGGTCAGCAGCTCCACCCTATCGTTTAGGCCATCACCATCGGTATCAGCCAACAATGGATTGGTATTGAGTTCCTTCAATTCTTTTGCATCATCAAGGCCATCGCCATCGGTGTCAGCCAGTGATGGATTTGTACCTTCATTAAATTCTTCTAAATTGCTTAAGCCATCTGCATCTTTATCTTCAAATGCATCAACGGGATCTGCCGGATTTAAACCGTTTGCCAATTCCCATTCATCAGGCAAGCCATCAGCATCACCGTCCCCAGAGGAAATTACAGAAATGCGCTGCGAAGTAAGCACACCATCTTTACGCGCATTAATAAAGGCGACACCATTACCACGAGCAGTAACCACACCCTCGTTAGTAACTGTTGCAACTTGAGGATTTGTTGTTGAGTAGTTGATGCCACTCTCGGATGAAGTAACATCTTTATCCGCACCATCGCGATATTTCGCAAGAACTTTTAATTGCTTTATTTGGTCTTCGCTATTCAGCAGAATTGAAGTGCCCGGCAAAAAATTTATCTCTGTAGGGACAGCTTCGATATCCTCGAACGTTATTTCTCCAACCTTGGAGATGCTATCTCTCGTCAAACTAAAGTAATTACTCTGACCGGATACCGTCGTGCCATCTTCTAGCGTACAGGTTGCGCGAGCACGTACATTTCCCATACTGGAAGGCACATTAGGCAATGCCCAACCACCATTTTCGCTTACCTGAATCGTACGATTAAGGATATTAATGACACAACGCTCATTCAATGTAACCTGCGCCTGTGTTGCGGAGGCAAATAACAATGAAGATAGAGTTAAAACAATTACTTTTATAGTCATACCGGAACCCATACTTATTCCCTAAGAAGCACAACTCCTTGAAGGACTTAAAAATATTGAAAACATTAGGCGCCCAACAAACATTAAAATTCAGCACCGCATTTAAAAGAAAAAATTAAGTAATTCAAATCAGTAAAAAATCTTTCATAAGCCATTATAAAAATTATTTTTTATTTACATATTTCAGCAAAAAAATAAGTGCAACAAATAAAACCCATAACAATGCCGAAAAAATTAGTTTTTTTACAAAATTGAACTTATTGAAATCATTTATCACATATGATTCAGAAGGGTTTTGAGGGTTGACATACGGGTAGATAAATTCATTGCTGTTCTTAATTTTTTCAAGCTCAACCCCCAAGGAAATAACTTCTGTTCCGCTGCTGAAATTTCCACTCAAAAACAACCTATCTGAGCTATAATACTTTTCCTCGTAATCATAGTGATAACTGGCAGAAATCCTATAATGCTCATTCTTACTGCGATTTTTTTTCATCGCGCCAGCATCGGGTACACTTTTTACAGTGACCCAATCCAGCCTTGCGGGAACCCTTACCCACGCTTTGGAGTTAACATTTATATACAGAGACTTCAAGGCAGCCCACGTTAAAACAGAGGCACCCCATAACAAATAAAGTGAAAAAATACACAGCACAACAAAAAGAAATTTATTTTTTTTAGTCACATTAAATACCCAAGGCGCGCCCCAACTCTTTTATAAATAATTTATTATAAAAAAGATCATGAATTTCATCGTTCTCTAGCGACAAATTTAACTCGGCACTTCCATCCTCCAAGATGGAAAACATTAAAACCTGCATAGGTAACAATATGATTTCATCATTCTCACCATTGACTGCAGGCTGATAAATTAAGTAGCGCACTCTGCCAACATCCAAGGAGGCAACAACCTTAATACTCGCCATGTTCTTTACATATTGAACAAATGCCAATGGAACATAATCTTTTATCGCAAGACTATGCCCCTCCTGAACATTAACCTTAATATCCTCAGGGTCAGCATCCCGCCAATATTTAATAAAAAATTCGCTCGTTTTATCTTTCATGGAAAAATCTAGTGATCTAGACTCACCTATAAAAGCGCATAATCCATTGTAATTTTTTGAAATTTTCTTATGGCATAAATCGTCATCATCACCAATGGTCATGCCTATTTTTTTAAATTTAAAATTTATCGAGATAGGATCTTTTGATGAAGTAATTTTGGCGCCGATAGGAAAAATATTAACCATTGTGAATCCCGTCCTTCCGCCTTTTAAATTGAGCATTGAATCAAGCTCTTTAGAGTTCCAATATGTCGACCTTACAAAATCAATTATCCCCAGCTGTTCAGACTCAAAATCAAAAAAATTAAAAATGATTTGGCACTTTGATTCACACACCAAGGTTTCACGCCAACTTAATGATCTGCCATCCTTAGATTTCATCCTTAAGGAGATATAATAATAATCGCCCCATTTGATTTTTTCAGTGATAAACACTCCTGCCAAATTCACATATCTATCTAGTATTAATTTTTTATTAGCTAGCGCAGCGGAGAATCTATCCCTGCTACCATCACTCTCAGAATATAGAAGCTTTACAGCATCAATATTTTTATTTATGAGATTCGAATAATAAACTGATAGCAATCTTTCAGGTGTTGACATGTCGTCAGATATAATCATCTCAATCTTTCGCGGGGTTTCGTAAAATTCAACATTGGCATTTACAAAACCTGTTGAGTAACCTTGGTAACCAGAAATATCCCACCGCTCAGTAGAATAACTAGGTAATGAGTTCCCCAAAAAAAACATAACTATCAATATTCTTAATTGCATGACCTTGGCCCCGTACCTTCAATTAACACTTTAGGATTTGGTTTCCATTCATAATTGTATTCTAGCAACCAAAGCTGAACCTGTAATTCAGCCCCATATTTTGCTTCAATCGGCTCGATATTGAATTCGCAACCGCCTTGTTGGCACTTGCTAAAAGTTGAGTGGATATTTGCACCAACTGACAGCCCCCCTTTTACCTCACCTTTAACCCCCTGCTGCAACTCCCAGCATAATGCATTTTTGGGATCTCTTTGAGCCGCAGAGCCATGAAAATTGCAACCCGCCTTTTCGTAATTCCATTCTTGATATCCAGCATCGATCTTACCTACGATATCAAGATCACCTGTTATATTTACTCCATTAGATATTACTGCGCAGCTCTCATCATCTTTACAGCCAATCAATTCTGTATATTTAAAAGTTGGACCAGCTTTCACACTAACAGCGCCCTGAATACCTGCTGTTGCCCCGATAATCATTCTACCGGCACTGCCGCTATAATTTTCAACAGCAGGAATTTTTATTCCAGCCAATACAGTTAAATTTCCATTGATTGATGCATGCACATCGTATTCATTCTGTATAACAGGCTCTGTATTGCTACAATCTTTACAGCAACCCTCACCTTGCTCTAAGGTTCCTCCACCTGTCACAGTTAATGAGACATCGACCTGTCCAAATTTACTGATATTTTTTGCTCCATCAGTCATAAGCTTGCTCCACTCCTTAACAGGAATAGGTAAGTCAATTGTGCTGCTGTGCTTGTCTTTACTTGGCTCACAATGATTTCCACACTCACCATCTTTGCACGTATAACAACGCTGTGATTCAACACCAAATTTTCCACACCTATATTTTCTCGTTTCCTTTTGAATATCAGGCTCTAATTTTCCTTCATTACACTTGTTACATTTTTTACTCTCTTCTTTAATTACATTATTATCAACAACACAAGTGGTACCATCACATTTATTACATTCAGGACAATGCTCCGCTGTACCAGATCCACCAGGCTGCGAACCACAATGCCAACCGGCTTTAACAACACCCACACCAATATTGCTGCGAACAACAGAACCATCTTCAGATACAGTTCCCAAACCAATTGCAACGAATTCCTCTAAATCATGATCGTAAGAATACATTTCTACTTGTGCGCCTGGTTGATGTGCATCCACATTCGGTAAAGACAAACGCGCAGGCGGATCAAACTGTGTGCCCGTTGGTTGAATCGTCACAATAAATTGCGGCTGCATTCCATTTGGTGGAGCCATAGGTACAGCCGATGCATTCACCGCTGTTACAGACACGAAACCTTCGCGCGCACCATCTGGAAAGGTTACGGAGTTTTTTGCAATTTCCAATTTAAAACCGGGGAATTTTTCGAGTGTTAAATCAACCGCGTCTTTACCTGCATAAACAGCTTCTTCGGTGTTGAGCTTCACCATGTAGATTGGTGACGGTAGTGGATTATCCACACCGGCAATTGTCACGACACGGAAACTGAGATCAGGAAATTCACCCGCTACAGTTGCCGTCGAACCATCCGCAACTAAATGTATTGGGCCTACAGGTGCGGAGGTAATCACAAAGCGACCTTCATCGTTGGTTTTTGCTTTTCGTGTGGTTCCTTCTATGTGCATGGTGATGCCGGGAATTGGATTTTCTTGGTTATCCAACACAATACCACTCACTGTTGTTAAACCGGGATCGGCAGGTACAAATGCTGTTGCTGAAAAACCTGCAATTAAACGCTGCCCTTTGGGAGAATCCATTAGGGTGGCACGCACGTGTTGTGCATCCAAACCTTCGAGCTGACCTAATACGTAACGCGCTGTTGCACGACCATCGCTATCGGTTAACACCTCAATAATCGAACCTGCATTTTCAAAGGTGCCGCCACCAACGACAGATTCAAAACGGACGCGCGCATTTTTAACAACGTTTGCACCTTCATCCGTGACAACTGCAACCAGTGGGGCAGGTAACAATTGCCCAACAACACCGCGCTGATTATTGCCGGAATTTACACTTAATTTATTACCTAACACAGGCGTTGCTGATGCGGTAAAGATTACATCGCCAGCAAAACCTACTGCGGCGGCCTTCACTTTGTTATTGGCAACACCGGAGCGCAACCCTAAACGGAATTGTGTGCTGGCAAGACCTTGTGCATTGGATTGAACAACAACAGCTCGCCCTTCTTGTGGTGTACCCACTGCAACATCCCCTGAATCTTGCGTGACTCTGAAGACAACGGGAGTATTAGCTACTGGATTGTTGTTTTCATCGACCAGCTTAACTACTAACGGTTGAGGCAAGACTGTACCTATATTGCCCGTTTGATCTTGCCCGCTAATGAGCAATACACGATTGCCTTCAGGAAGCACATTGTTAATGTTGATTATTTTGACTTCTGTATTGCCAACCTGATCCGATGCACTAATTCTGATTTGGTTTACGCCCTGTACTAAAGGTACATTTTTCGCGGCATAGCTACGGTTGCTAACTTCCGCAACTACATTATTTACGGTGACTTGTGCTTGTTCAGCCTCCACGGTGCCGCGCACAATATCATTGACCAAACCAGTCACTGTAATTGACGTGGCTGAGAGCGTTTGTCCATCGGTATGTGATTCCACTGTTACATAGGGCGGAGTCATATCGAGTGAAACAGCAATCGTATCGGTGTCTTGCGCGATAGGGCCCTCTGTCGCACTAGCAATAATCGTGTTGTAACCTTCTTGTACAGTCACCTCTGCCTCAAATACACCACCACTGTGATTTACTCTATTACCATTAATTACCAAAATTGCGTTTGAATGATTAATAGTTCCTTTTACGCTTAGTGGTGAATGCCCGATAGTAATAAGAGAGTTTGGCTCAGTGATCACTACAGACAGCCCACCATTATCACAACGTGGGTAATTGGTTGAACCGTTTTCACAATCCAACACAGGTTCTTCTGCCAGCGTTAGAGAATAGCCTTTCGTTTGATCATTGAAAGTGACCAAGTAATTACCGGTTCCTGCGGTTACTGGAATTTCACCGCTCGCTGAATCGCCACCTGAAGACGCTTCGGCAACGCCATCCAGATTGTTATCCACATAACTTAATGCCCATGTTTCCGGCACAAATTTTAATTTGTCCGTTTCAAACATATTGACTTTGGTTTGCCACGTGTAGTCTTCAACCAATGTCATTGTGGTTGCACCAATACTCCATGAATTAAATGTACCGACTAGATTCATGGTTTCGTGTGTGCGCTTGAACGGTGCCTTTTCAACTGTCACCGTAATGGTACTGGTTGCTGTTGAGCCATCATTGTCCGTTACGGTTAACTCAACTGAAAATGTACCGACACTATTAAAAGTAAAGCTGGGTTGTACGCCTGTAAGTGAAGAAGGGAATGCGCTACTTGCCCATACATAACTATTGATCGAACCATCGGCGTCAGAGGAAGCCGAACCATTGAAGGTTACTGACTCACCCGCCGTAATAACAACGTCGCCTCCAGCATTAGCAATAGGTAATGTATTTCCAAGCACTGTAATCGTTACATTTGCACTTGCCGAATCACTGCTATCATCCGTGGCAGTTAATTTAAATGTGTATTCACCTTCACCAGCCGGAGTGAAGCTGGCTGTTGCGGAAGTTGAATTTGTAATTGCAACTGTGTTTCCACTGACCTGTGTCCATTTCAATGATGCTATTTGCCCATCAACATCATTTGCTAAACCGTGCAGCGGAATATTCGTTTGATTAAATCGAGCGGAAGTATTTGAACCTGCATCAACTGTTGGTAACTGGTTTGGGTTAACAGTAATGCTGAGCTGATCCGTAGATGTATTGTCATTGGCGTCCGTTACTGTGAGCGTGACTGAAAAAGCACCAGCTTGGCTCATTACTTTAGAAACGCGCTTACCTGTTCCGAAACCATTACTCCATAAGTAGGATGCAATGTCGCCATCAACATCTGTTGATAAACCCGCATCAAGAGTAACGGAAGAACCCACTTTTACTGTTTGATCTGGACCCGCATTCGCAACTGGTGGATTATTTGGAGTTACTGTAATGACGACAGAGTCTGTTGATGTATTGTTATTACTATCCGTCACCGTTAAACGCACTGTAAAAATACCGGGAACATCCATTTGTTTAGAGACTACTTGTCCTTCCCCAAAGCCGTTATCCCACGTGTACGAGACTATGTCGTTATCAAGGTCTGTTGATAAGAAAGCATCCAAGGTTACTGTGCTGCCTGCTTTTACTGTTCTATCTTCCCCCGCATTTGCAATGGGCGCTGACGCTTGCGAGATCATACTGTAAACGCGAGTTTGCTCATTGAAGCGAATCGTGACTCGCCCTGTCGCTACAGGCACCACATCATCAAATGCTACCTGTGAGCCGTTTACTGTTGTGTCAGCATCCATAATGCCATCAGGCAATACTTTACTATTCGCCGGTAAATTGAGAATGAGATTGGGGGTTTGGAAGCCGCGCCCATCACCAAGCCCTTGGCTCCAATCTAATGAATTTGTATTTAATGCATGAATATCCAACTTAAATAATTGCGACAGCGATGCGAAATTGACATCTAATGCCCATGAGAAATGGCCAACTAACGTCATCGGGGTTCGGTTTGCTGCCGTCCAACCAAATGGGCCACCACGAACGAATACTGCCTTCGCATTTGTGACAAATGGAGAGCCGGTATTATTGAGTGCAACAGTGTAAGCAAGTGTTTTATCGTTAAAAATAATACGGTAAGAGGAAGCGCCATTTTTTACTTTGATATTGCCACTACCACTGGTATCAGCAACGCCATTTGCATCCGCATCACCATAACTTAATGCCCAATTGACGGGTACAAACTTAAACTCATCTGTGGCTTTGAGGGTGATATCTATTTTCCATGTGTTGTCAGCCACAAGGGCCATGGGCGTAGATGTTAAATTCCATGCATTGTGAGTTCCTACTAAGTGCATTGAAGGATGCGTAGATTTGGGTGGAGTATCTGAAACAGTTACCACTAGAGCATCTGTTGCGGTTGCACCGTTATTGTCAGTGACTGTGAGTACCACATTGAAAGTGCCCGCATTGGCAAACGTAAATGTCGGTTGCGCACCGGTTAACGGCGCAGGGAATGCGCTACTTGCCCAACTAAAGCTGCTAATGGTTCCATCCGTATCGGAAGAACCAAGTCCATTAAAAGAAACCGATTGACCTTTTATAGCTGACAGGTCTGCACCCGCATTCGCAGTAGGCGCGACGTTAGCTATAACAGTCACCAAAACATTGGCAAAAGAAGATGCACCTTCATTATCCGTTGCGGTGAGCCTAAAACCATAAACACCTACACCCGGATTGCTAAAACTGGTTGATAAGGATGTTGGATTGCTCAGGGTGACTGAAGCTCCACTCACCTGTGTCCATTGAAGACTGGCAATGGTTCCATCGGCGTCGGTTGCCGTACCCGTTAAGGTAATGGTTGCCTGGCTAAAGGCAACGGATTGGTTTGAGCCCGCATTAACGCTTGGGACTTGATTGGCGACAACCGTGATTACAACGGAATCTGTCGCGGTCTTATTATTGCTATCAGTCACCGTCAAATTAACGGTAAATGTGCCGACGGCATTCATCACTTTAGAGACGGTTTTCCCTGAGCCAAAGCCGTTATCCCAAACGTAAGATGTAATCGTTCCATCGGGCGCTGTAGATAAAGAGGCATCCAAGGTAACTGTGCTACCTATTTTTACTGTTTTATCTGCTCCAGCATTCGCAACCGGGGGTTGAATGGGATTGACAGTAATAACAACTGTATCTGTTGCCGTATTGTTGTTACTGTCCGTCACCGTTAATTTGACGGTAAAAGTACCCACCGTATCCATCACCTTAGAAACAGTTTTTCCTGTGCCAAAGGCGTTATCCCAACTGTAGGAAACAATCGTTCCATCAGGTGCTGTTGATAAGGATGCATCCAATGTAACCGTTGAACCAATTTTAACGGTTTGATCAGCACCTGCATTTGCCACTGGCGGTAATTTCGGATTGACGGTGATAACGACGGTGTCTGTAGCGGTATTGTTGTTACTGTCCGTCACCGTTAACTTGACGGTAAAAGTCCCCACAGTATCCATTACCTTTGAAACCGTTTTACCTGTACCAAAGGCGTTATCCCAAGCGTAAGAAACAATAGTTCCATCGGGTGATGTTGATAAAGATGCATCTAATGTAACAGTTGAACCAACTTTAACTATTTGGTCCGCGCCAGCATTAGCGACGGGTGGTCTTGGGCCGCTATTCACAACTAATGAATAGGCAAGCGTTAGATCATTGAAGGTAATCCGGTAAGGGTTTGCACCATTTTTTACTTTTATATTGCCTGCACCACTACTATCAGCGATACCATTTGCATCCACATCACCGTAACTTAAGGCCCAGCTGACAGGAACAAACTTAAATTCATCGGTAGCTTTTAACGTGACATCCACTTGCCAGGTGTTATCGGCAACCAATGTCATGGGTGTGGCAGTTAAACTCCACGCATTATGAGTCCCGGCTAATTTCATAGAGGGCTGCACTGATTTTAACGGCGCATCCGTAACTGTCACGATTACCGTATCTGTCGAGGTTGCCCCGTTGTTATCGGTAACGGTCAACACAACACTGAATGTGCCGGTATTGATGAAAGTAAATGTTGGCTGCGCACCGGTTAAAGGAGCAGGGAAAGCACTGCTTGCCCAACTAAAACTACTGATTGTGCCGTCGCTATCGCTAGATGATGCACCATTGAAGGTCGCTAGCTGATTTTTTCTGGCCGCTATATCAGCCCCCGCATTAGCCACAGGAGCCGTGTTAGCAACAACAGTCACAGTGACATTGGCAGAAGTAGATGCACCATCATTATCTGTCGCCGTTAATCTAAAGCCATACACACCAACGCCAGGATTCGCAAAACTTGCCGCAAGCGAGGTCGGATTAGTGATTGTTACAGCGGTACCGCTCGTTTGAATCCACTGCAAGCTAGCAATCGAGCCATCCGCATCACTAGCCGATCCATTTAAATTGATAGTTGCTTGATTAAATCTAACCGATTGATTAACGCCAGCACTGACAGTAGGTGCTTGATTAGGATTTACGGTTACGAGAACGGTATCTGTTGCAGAATTGTTGTTGCTGTCGGTGACCGTTAGCTTGATGGTAAATGTACCCGCTACCCCCATGACTTTAGAAACGCTTTGACCCGTGCCGAATCCGTTATCCCAAACGTAAGATGTAATGGTTCCATCAGGAGAGGTAGAAAGCGATCCATTCAAAGTAACCGAAGAGCCCACTTTTACGGTTTTATCCGGACCAGCATTCGCTACAGGTGGCCTTGGACCACTGTTTACTACAACAGAGTAAGTAAGAGTGAGATCATTGAAGGTGATTCGATATGGATTCGCACCATTCTTTACTTTTATATTGCCACCACCGCTACTGTCAGCAACGCCATTGGCATCGACATCACCGTAGCTCAACGTCCAATTTACGGGCACAAACTTAAATTCATCAGTGGCTTTCAAGGTGACATCAACTTGCCAGGTATTATCGGCAACCAGCGTCATAGGTGTGGCAGTAAGGTTCCAAGCGTTGTGGGTACCAACCAAATGCATAGAGGATTTGGTGCTGGTGAATGCAAATGACAGGAGAGGTGATAATAAAGCTAAAAGGAAGACAGCAATGCGAAGGAAGCGAACCATAGCCCAGTGAACCTGTGAAAAGGAGGCAGATTTAACTGCACCAAAGTAGACAAGGTTCTTTCACGCTTACAGTTAACCGTCAGTCTTGTCCTTGACGCAGAAAAAGCTTTAGCCCTCAAAGTAATGAAAATATTGAATATGACGCCATCTAATGATATTTTGGTAGCGCTGTCAAGAATATTTTGTGCGCATTTGACGCTGACCTAGCGGGTATTAAGACAGGTGGCGTTAGGCGCATCGAACAACTTATTTATATAGACATACAGGTTTTAAAAAAACACCAATCCCTAATTTCGTTAGACACTCAAAACAAGGATCGTAAAGTGACATGCGTAAAAACAAACTTTATAGCCACTCTAAATTCATCAAAATCGCCGCATATACCTCTGTCATAGTAGTAACAACATTCATGTTTGATGTGTTCGCTCATCCTATATAAACCATAGATTCGACATATGAAAATTCACAATACACATACAACCATACTGGGTGTTAGCGCTATTTTTATTGGCCTATTATTCGGATTGAGACTCTACGACACCGCAGCAGTGACGCGAGAAATTCCCGATATCAAGGTAGCACTGCCAAAGCTCACCAATAAAATTACAAGCTCAAATAGCCCAGTAGAATTTATTGACGAGACTTTTATACGCGGCATAACACATCGCCACACACAGAAAAAAGATAAAATTTCCAGCTTTGAGGACAGCCTTGGTGGTGGCGTTTGTGTTGCTGATTTTAATAACGACAACTGGGATGATTTATTTTTTATTACGGGCTCAGGAAACAGACGCCATTTCGGAAAAGAAAATTGGTGGCAAGAACCACAACCCAATCAACTCTACATTAACCAATCTGGAATGTATTTTCGCAATGAGACAATTGACAGCGGCATAAAAGAGGTAGGCTTTGGTATAGCTTGTGCGGCTGCCGATCTTAATAATGATGGCAATATAGATATAATAGTCGCCAATAAAGGCGAAAACTATATTTATGAAAACAAAGGTAATGGAAAATTTAATCGAGTCACATCAGCCTTCGACAAAAATAATAATTATTTTTCAACCAGCATATTAATTTTCGACGCGAATAAAGATGGGTTAGACGATATACTTTTTGGGAATTATGTTGCATTTGAGCAGGAACAAAACGTACTGGAATTAAACGCCGGTTATGAAACACAAAAAAATATAAATTTTGAAGCCGCCTTATATGACGCACAACCAGACACTCTATTTATTAACCAAGGGAATTTTTTATTTGCTCACAATGAAGCCTTACTAGCCCCAAATAAACACGGCAGAACCCTTTCTTTCATTGAAGATGGAACAATACTGGCTCTAAATGATAAAGGATCACCTTCAGAAAAAATATTTACCGACCCACACTCAAATAAGATTGGCTCTATTACCGTAAATGCTAGAGATGCAAAAATAATCACCCCGCCTTCAGAGACAGGGGAAGAACTGCTTCTTGCAAGTGATGCATCAAAAGGAGGAGTTTATGCCCTAACCCTAGATGGAGAAGCCAATGATAAAAGTTGGGATTATGGGATTAACCACGAAACTCGACTAAACAATACAACCTGGGCCATTTTGAAAGGAGATTTTAATATAGATGGTCTTGATGATATCTTTTTAAGCAATGGATCCTCAATGCCTCATCCAGACGCCAACAAAACCACCACTGGGCAAGGAAACATATTATTAGTTGCCGATAAAACCCTAATCAATTTTACTCAAAAAAACCTTAAAAATGAAAGGATTCTATCGTCGCGTGGAGCAGCCACATTAGATATGAATAATGATGGCAAGCTGGATATTATTGTGAACAACAATAATGACTACCCAAGCCTTTTAATAAACAAAACCGAATCCAATAATAGCTGGATTGGTCTGCGATGCAGCCCGAGCTACCTATGCAATAACAGTAAAGTTTCTTTAGACAAAAATTTACTTGGAAAGGTATTTAAAAGAACAACCAACTATGCGTCCCAATCTTCTGGATCGCACATATCAGTCATCACTGAAAAATCATCTCACATAATAACAATTGAGAACGATGATTTTAATGTTGAATTCACATTAGATGATACCAATCATTATTACTCCATTAATCTACAAGAAAAGACAATAAAAAAATTAGATGTAGAAAAGCATTTAGTAAAACCTGCATCCATATCTGATAGGGAAGAATTTATATCTTTATTGAGAAAAAATATAATAACTCACCGATACAGAGAATTACTCAACCAGCTATCGTCATCCGATAAAAATGATCGACTGATCATTTTAAACGAAATTCACGAAACTCAGAATAGAAATGGATTTCCTCTTGCAGATAGATGGGCAAGCGATAATGACATGGATGTTTCTTTAAAAGCTATTAAGCTCCTAGAGGAGCTAGAGAAAGAAGAGTCGATTCCTACCCTAATAAATCTTATTGAAGCCAACAACCCAACCATTAGCTGCACAGCGCTAAAGGCATTCCAGCATTTTTATTGGAAGGATGAGGCCGCACCAGAAAGAAAACACTGGGCAGAATCGACAATTATTAAAATACTGTCGTCAGGCAAACCTGAAAATATAGAATGCGCTATTGATGCAATTGCAGAAAGCGAATCTTATCGAGCCCTGAAACCGTTATTGCAACTACTAACATCAGAAAATCATATCCTTGCGGCGCGCGCAGCAAGAGCTTTGGGAATGATAAGACAGACAGAAGCCATACCTGCTCTTAAGTACGAACTGACCAACAGCATCTCTCCTTTTGTAAGAGCTGAAGTATTGATTTCACTATCCAGATTAAACCAAGACCTAGAAAAAATAGAGACAAGCCATATCTTTAAAAAGGATAATGAATTATTTAATGAAGCTCTCATTTTCGCATTAAAAAAATCAACTGATTTAACTGCCCATCAGGATATTAAAAATTTTACTAGTAACAAAAACTCAGCTTACGCCTCAATATTTAACACATTAAATTACAATGAATTAGTGAGCGCCTATACACTACTGACAGAACCTAATACAGGCAAAATCGACAATTACGATAACAAGCTATCAAATAGACTACATATCACTAAGATGCTTCTTGCAAAGTTTTCCGATTCTATTTCAATAAGAAGTATATACCCTTCATTATCTGCATCCGAAAAATACGAAATCCGTGAATCAGCAACAGAAGCAGTCAAGGGGTTACTGCATGAAATGGATATGGAGTACGCCATAAAAAATTGCGAGCTGAAAAATCACGAAGGAATAAGTATTAATCACTGTAAGCATCATCTCACAGACACAGAAATCTCTAACACCATTCGAAGCTTTATTAATAGTGGCCGCTACAGCGAAACAATAATCTATGCGTTTCAATCTCAAGAATCAATTTATTATTCTAGTGCAATAAATACTTTGCTAGATGATAAAAGAATTCAAAAAAGCGAGCTGATTTTTACCCTTAACAATCTTCCGCTAAAAACTGACAATTTAGAGAAAATAGCATCAATACTTAAATCTTGGACAGCAGAAGAACAATTATCAACCCTGCGCTCCATAAAAAAACAGATACCGGACAATATTTTTTCAAATTGGGTTTCTAATTACACCAAACAGATAAGTAATAATGCTATTAATTTTTACGCACAGGGACTTGAGAAAGTAGCCCCAACAAATGGAGTAATACATGAATAAACAAGAGCTTTTTTTACATATTGAAAAAAAAATCAATATTGCTCTTTGGGCAAGCTTAATTGTATTAACAATTTCAGGGATTCTTAATTGGATAATGCAAGCTCATACGCTAGTTAATTTATGGTTAAGCATCTTTCATGGGATAGCAGGAACTATTTTTAGTGCTGCCATTATCTATTTTGGCATAATCCATTTTAGAAGAACTATTGGTTACCGGCGTCCAATAACCTTGGTACTGGGTATATTTGCATGGTTTATATTACTTGGCTCGATATATACCGGCATGTCCATGTTATGGAATGGAAGGACTGAAACAGACGGTAGCATTCATACAAGCCATTTGGTGCTTGTATTTACTGCATTATTCTTAATAATGGTTCATTTACTGGCTTATTACTGGGTTGTAGGCAGAAAACAAATAACCACTGAACTTTTCCCAAGCATTGACACCAAAACTAAAAGAAAATTATTAATTTCGCTAACAATATCAATGAGTGTTTTTGTAGTAGCACTGATCGGATCCAGTTTATTTGATCCTAAATTCACCACTGAACCAATTGCAAAAAACTATGTTTATGACTACGGTCCTCATCCATTTCGCCCCAGTCAAACAGAAACCTATCATGATACGTTCATTGATACGCGACAGATTGCAACTTCTTCTGAATGTGCGGTCTGCCACAAAGATGTGGCTGACCAATGGATAGACTCCACACACAAAAAAGCAGCTTCAGATCCAACCTACGTAAGAAATATAAATCTACTGGCCACCAAAAAAGCGATTACAGCAACGCGCTATTGTGAGGGATGCCATGCACCTATCGCACTGTTAACTGGAGCATTAAGCCCAGGTGGCTTTCATGGAGGACAGCCAGACACTCATGCAAACAGAGAAGGGGTTAACTGCTTAAGCTGTCATGGGATACAAAATATCGAACATTTGAAAGGAAATGCAAGTTATCGATTCGGACCTGCAGAACCCTATTTATTTGAAGGATCTGACAACTCATTCCTCCGGGCGCTTAATAGGCTATCCATTAGACTGGCTCCAGAACAACACAAACAAGATATGGGGCGAGACATCACCAAAAAATCTGAATTTTGCGCAACTTGCCATGCACAATTTATGGATAAGGATATGAATAATTGGGGATGGGTAAAAATGCAGGATGACTATAGCGCTTGGTTAAATGGCCCCTATTCAGCACAAAATCCACGCTTCAATATTTCAGAGGCAGTTAATTGCCAACAATGCCATATGCCAAAGATTCCAGGTCAAGATCCATCTGCAGATCATAACGGGCAGGTAAAATCACATAGATTTCTTGGTGGAAATACTTTAACCGCAATGCTAAGCGACTCACCCACTCAACTGGAAGAAACCATTAGATTTTTACAAACCAATAAAATGCGAATCACAATTGATAAGCCCAATCGCGATTCCGCCACCCAGAACTATGCGCCACTCGAAAAACAAGACCGTGACAATGTTACCGCACCTTATTTTTATTACCTCAATGAGAAAGCAAAATTAAATATTTCTGTGAGCAATATCGGCGTTGGCCACAACTTTCCTGGTGGAACTATCGATATAAATGAAGCATGGATAGAATTAACAGTGACAGATGCACAAGGCAACTTGATTTATACATCCGGAAAACTGAATGAAAATGACGAAGTCGATCCAGCATCCTACTTTTATAGATCAATGCCAGTCGACCGGACAGGTAAAGATGTTTGGCGCCATGATTTATTTAACATGATAGGTGATCGCTATCGCAACTCAATTCCACCAGGTGGTTCAGACATAGCTACTTTTGAATTTGAAATACCAAGCTGGGCAATATCCCCACTACAAATATCAAGTGCTTTAAAATACCGCAAGCTTAACAAGCGCTATACCGCATGGGCTCTTGAAAATGAACACGCAAGCTTGCCTGTTGTAGACATGGCAAGAGACAGTTTGGCAATTCCTCTAAAGAGACAGCCTGATATTCGAAATAAGTAGCCATTTTTCTTGCTAATTTAAGGAAAGAATTTTTTGCAGCGACTTTAGAACTGTAGATTCTTTTTAAGAATAAAAGCGCAACCTACAGACCGTCCAGCGCATAAAATCCGCACACAACATGTTAGCGTTTTATTCTGACTCAAAATTTATAGTAACACCATGGGAAACCTTTGAAAGAGTCCGTAAATTCTCTCCTTTACGCAGCTTACATTTAATACTTAGTTCAAAGTTACCATGCCAATTGAGTGTTGGTGTATTTTCACAGTAACCAGCGAAAACAACATGCCCCTTCGTAGATTTAGCTAGCTTTATTGCGGGATTAAGAAAAACATATGTGCCATATGGAGCGTGGCGATCTCCATCAGAACCATAGGAATAAGCTGACGCCAATAGCTCATCATTAGGCGATTCTTTTGAAGAAAGAGATGTCCAGTACACAATTTCGTCTGAATAATAAAAAGCAATTACTAAAATTGCTATTAAGAGCAGTAAACTGAGGCATAAAAAGTTTAGGATTTTGCACATTACTGAGTTCCTTATTCACTATAAAGTCAATGATATTGACCTTACACATCCCTCTTAATAGACACCCACAGGTCAGCATATATTACCGGCGATGTCACCATCATGAGAGCGATTTTACAACTTCGGTACTGTTTTAGCCAAAATTTATTTTGGTATCGTCGGCATATCAAAGCAAAGTCATGCTGAGTAAATCCATCAAGCTTAACAAATTGATGCCCTTAATATTCCAATTTCCAGTCAATTTAATAAGTATCGTAGCCAACACTGTTGCACCAAATAGAGAAGTCACGACGAACAAAAATGTTGGCGATGTTCTCGCGACCACACCATAATCAAAAGTATTAATAATCCGCAGAGACTCGGTTGAAGCCATAGCAGAGCTGCACAAGGAAATTAGCGCCAAACCTACGACCACTATGGTTTTTACCCTTGCCATATAACTACTACACTTAAATAACCGCGCACTTTCATGACAAAACGAACCAATCAACAGCCTGATATTCATTAACAATTCAGCTTCAGAGTGCTATTCTTGGACAACACCTGATTATTTAGGATGAATATCATGAACACCGCGACTCAACTCGCCACCAAAAACAATGCTTGGCTTACCGTCGGTAAGGCCACTTGGGTCGCCTTTTGGTTCCTCGTTGCACTGGCAGTGAAGGCCAGCATTATTCTTCTCGCTATCGTCGGTAAAATTTTTGTTCTTCTGCTCGCTGGTATATTTGGCGGTGATCGCGACGACTCAAGAGAAAATGAGTGGGGATCTACCAATGACATGATCGAGCGTCAGCGCAGAGATTTAGATGATTTTGACTCCTACTAATAAATTGTAAGAGTCAAAATCTTATTATTTATCTTTTTTTGGCATTCGAATTCTTCCACTTGGAATTCTCTTCGCACCAGCACCAGCATTACCCATTAAAATAGCCATTTTACCTTCCGCTCCCACTGCAAGATTTCTCCCTGCCAATCCCATTAGCATCGAAAAGATCAACGGCAAACCCACATACGAAAACTTCACAATCCACGTAATGACGACCATTTCTAGCGCTCCCTCTGTACTGGTAAGCGATTCAAACCATGCATCACCAAACAAGGCCGTGAGCAAAAAGCTATCCAGCCAATAAGCCACTGAAAATAAGAACGTCCAAAACACCACCGAGAAATATGCGGCGGTTAAAGTGAGCAAAGTTCCCAGGTCGTACAAACTCATAAACAACATCAGCGGTAAAGTAATCACAAACATCATGAGTACAAGCGCTTGAACAATCGGCGCGCCTGCTTTGTAGGCTTGCGCTTCAGCTAGCGCAAAAGCACCTTCTTTTACCGTTCCACCCAAGGCCGCAATCGTGCCCAAGAAATCGGGGATGCTGTTGAATTCAGTCAGGCTGTTGGTGAGTCCAACTTGATCTGCCGGTGAATCAGAATTGTGAATCACAAACTTGAGAATGGCGTCATCATTTTTGGCAGGCGTGTCGTAAATTTCGAGCGACTCAAAACCTCGAATGACCAATTGATCTTCGTTCGACTTCACATCCGTTA
>JACCDR011262015.1_pt1 | contig 28853 bp, 19 predicted proteins | sample 7446431 | NCBI WGS metagenome assembly JACCDR01 (sample SAMN15323443, study PRJNA562643) | freshwater metagenome | isolation source: river surface water | place: USA:Blue River Watershed | collected 2017-08-17 | reverse complement strand
AGGCCCCGCCGCCCTGACCGACTACCTTGAGATGGTGGCGAGCTTCAATGCCAAAGGCAGCCACAAAATTTACCCTGGCTCGCCGTTCATCATCCACAAGCTGCTGCGCCACGAAGCGCGCGACCGCTTGAAGCTGTTTGAGCTGCACCCCACCGACCACAAATCGCTCACCGGCAATGTGCAACAGCTCGAAGCAGGCCGCACGGTCAGCGTCACGCGCGCGGATGGCTTTGAGTCGCTCAAGGCCTTGCTACCGCCGCCAGTGTCAACCAGTGGTTCACGACGCACCTGCGTGCTGATTGACCCGAGCTACGAAATCAAGAACGATTACTACCGCGTGGTGGATTGCATTCAAGACAGCTTGAAGCGTTTTGCCACGGGTACCTACATCGTGTGGTACCCCATCGTGCCGCGCCCAGAAGCACACGATTTGCCACGCAAGCTCAAAGGTCTGTGCGGCCAAGTTAAAAAACCGTGGCTGCATGCCACTTTGGCGATTGGCCGCGAAACAGGCAGCAAAGACGCGGGCCTCAGCGCCAGCGGCATGTTCATCGTCAACCCACCTTTCACGCTCAAGCCCTTGCTTAATGAAGCATTGCCTGTGGTGGAAGAGGCTTTGGCACGTGGCCCAGGTCGAGGCTGGGTAGTGGAGTCTGGCGGCTAAGTTGATACCGTCACACGCATGAAAAAAGGCCTCGCATTGCGAGGGCTTTTCGTTTGGAGCTGCTTATGCGCTTAAGCCTAGATTTTTGCAAATGGCCAACGTGCTTGCGCTTTGGTTCATGCTGTAAAAGTGCAGCCCAGGCGCACCGCCCGCCCGCAACTGTTCACACAGATCCGTGACCACTTCAAGACCAAACGCCTTGATGGACGCAACATCGTCACCATACCCTTGCAAGCGCAAGCGAATCCATCGTGGAATTTCAGCGCCACATGCATCCGAGAAGCGCAACAGTTGCGCCGAACTGGTGATGGGCATGATGCCGGGGATGATTGGGATTTCCACGCCTAGCTTGTCAGCGTCTTCCACGAATCGGAAATACGCATCGCTGTTGTAAAAGTATTGCGTGATGGCCGAGTCCGCGCCAGCTTTCACTTTGGTGGCGAAGGCTTGCAAATCCGCTTCGGCTGATTTGGCTTGTGGGTGAATTTCTGGATAAGCCGCGACTTCAATGCTGAAGTCGTCACCTGTTTCTGCACGAATAAACGCCACCAAATCACTGGCATATTGGAACTCGCCACCTGCGCCGTAGCCGCTAGGCAAATCACCACGCAAAGCCACCAAACGTGTGACGCCCATGGCTTTGAACTCAGCTAACTGTTGTCGCACGCTGTCACGCGTGGCACCAATGCACGAGAAGTGAGAAGCGGCAGACATGCCCTCGCTCAAAATTTCTTTCAAGGTTGAAATCGTGCCGGCTTGGGTTGAACCGCCCGCACCGTAAGTAACCGAGCAAAACTGCGGCTTGAGCGGATACAGCGCTTGACGCACCGCGCGCAACTTCTCCGCACCCTCTGGCGTCTTGGGTGGGAAAAACTCAATGCTCAAGCTGGTGTTTTCAGTCATATCTCTCTCACTTGTTGGCGCGTCATGCACGACGCGCACCAATCCAAAACTCTTGGTTGCCATCGCCACCGGCAATGGCGCTGGGCCAATAACCCAACACCTGTAAATTCAATGCAGCACAAGCCTCGCGCAATCGCGCCTCCACTTGCACATAGCTGGCTTCGTCCTTGACCAAGCCGCCTTTGCCAATGTCGCTGGGCTGCAATTCAAACTGCGGCTTGACCAACATCAGCAGCGCGCCACTCTTTTTCAACAAAGGCAGCAACGCGGGTAATACAAGGGTGAGCGAAATGAAAGACAAATCACCCACCACCAAATCAAATCCTAGGGCCACATCGGGCACGCGCGCATCGTTAGGCTCTAGCTCGCGCGCGTTGATGCGTTCTACACACACCACACGCACATCGTCGCGCAAACGTGGATGCAGTTGACTGTGCCCCACATCCAGCCCCACCACTTGCGCAGCGCCTTGCTGCAGCAAGCAATCGGTAAAACCACCCGTGCTTTGCCCCACATCCAAACAACGCAGACCTTGGGCTGACAGGCCGCTGCTCAGCAGCGCACCTTCTAGCTTCAAGCCACCACGAGACACATAGCGCGCCTCAGCGGTGTCTAACAAACGGACTTCACACGGCAGTGGCAACTCGTCACCATTCTTGGAAACGCGTTGCCACGGCTTGGTGCCCAACCGCCACTCCACGCCCGAGGCAATCAGCCGCTGCGCTTGAGAGCGCGAAGCGGCTAAACCACGTTCAAGAAGTAGCTGGTCAGCACGCATCCGTGAAGTGCGAAGTGCTTAGTAGCGGTAGGTGTCAGGCTTGTAAGGACCAACCTTTGGCACGCCAATGTAAGCGGCTTGCTCGTCGGTCAACTCGGTCAACATGGCGCCGACCTTTTTGAGGTGCAAACGTGCCACTTTTTCGTCGAGGTGCTTAGGCAACACATAGACCTTGCCCACGTCGTAGGCATCTTTGTGTGCGAACAATTCGATTTGCGCAATCGTTTGATTGGCAAACGAAGAGGACATCACAAAGCTGGGGTGACCTGTGCCGCAACCCAAGTTCACCAAGCGACCTTTGGCCAACAAGATGATGCGCTTGCCATCGGGGAAGATGACGTGGTCGACTTGAGGCTTGATCTCTTCCCACTTGCACTTCTCTTCCAACTTGGCCACTTGGATTTCGTTGTCGAAGTGACCGATGTTGCAAACGATGGATTGGTCTTTCATCGCAGCCATGTGTTCGTAAGTGATGACGTCGCGGTTGCCCGTGGTCGTCACGAAGATGTCGGCTTTGTCGGCGGCGTATTCCATGGTCACGACTTTGTAGCCTTCCATGGCAGCTTGCAAAGCGTTGATGGGGTCGATCTCGGTCACCCACACTTGGGCACTCAAAGCGCGCAAGGCTTGGGCAGAACCTTTGCCCACGTCACCGTAGCCAGCGACCACAGCCACTTTGCCAGCGATCATCACGTCGGTGGCACGCTTGATGCCGTCCACCAAAGATTCGCGGCAGCCGTACAAGTTGTCGAACTTGCTCTTAGTCACCGAGTCATTCACGTTGATCGCGCGGAACATCAAGGTGCCTTTGGCAGACATTTCTTTCAAGCGGTGCACGCCTGTGGTGGTCTCTTCAGTCACGCCGATGATCTCGGCGCTCTTGCGGCTGTACCACGTAGGGTCTTGTGCGAGTTTGGCTTTGATCGAGTCGAACAAGCATGTTTCTTCTTCGCTGGTGGGGTTCGCAATCAAAGACGCATCTTTCTCAGCGCGCTTGCCCAAATGCATCAACAACGTGGCATCGCCACCATCGTCCAAGATCATGTTGGGGCCTTCGCCCGCAGCGCCTTTGGCGCCGAATTCAAAAATGCGGTGGGTGTAGTCCCAGTACTCAGCCAAGGTTTCACCTTTTGTGGCGAACACGGGAATACCCGCTTCGGCAATCGCAGCCGCAGCGTGGTCTTGGGTGGAGAAGATGTTGCAAGAAGCCCAACGCACGTCAGCGCCCAAGGCTTTCAAGGTTTCGATCAACACCGCCGTTTGAATGGTCATGTGCAAAGAGCCGGTCACGCGAGCACCTTTCAAAGGCTGTGACTTGGCGAACTCTTCGCGAATGGCCATCAAACCGGGCATTTCGGTTTCGGCGATTTTGATTTCTTTACGGCCCCAAGCGGCCAAAGACATATCGGCCACGATGTAATCGGCGGCGGCGTTGGTTTTAAGAACAGCGTTCATTTGTGAGACTCCAAAAGTTGGCAAAGCCACTAGCGACGCGCAGTCAGCGACATCTGGGAGTCCGAAGAATTCTTCGAGGAGCTCACCTCACGTCGACTAGTGGGTGAGCGCGGTTGGCAGTCCGAGCCTCACCTGTGAACCAGCCCGTTGCGGGCCGACAGGCTGCAGCGCTCCTCGGATAGCCAAGATTTTAAACGAACTTCTAAAACCCCTGCTGCGCCACGGTGCAGCGCTATGATTCCCGCCTTGATTTGCCGTTTTTAGGCACGCCCTTTTTATAGTGACCCCATGAGCTCTTTCCTGAACGAAGTGCGCCGTCGCCGCACCTTTGCCATCATTTCTCACCCTGACGCGGGTAAAACCACGCTGACCGAAAAGCTATTGCTGTTCTCAGGCGCGATTCAAATTGCGGGCGCTGTCAAAGGCCGCAAAGCATCACGCCACGCGACCAGTGATTGGATGGAAATTGAAAAGCAACGCGGCATTTCGGTAGCCTCGTCCGTGATGCAGATGTTGTACCGCGAACACGTCATCAACTTGCTCGACACGCCTGGCCACAAAGACTTCTCAGAAGACACCTACCGTGTGTTGACAGCCGTGGACTCGGCCCTCATGGTGATTGACGCCGCCAACGGCGTGGAAGCACAAACCCGCCGCTTGATTGAAGTGTGCCGTCAGCGTGACACGCCCATCATCACCTTCGTGAACAAGATGGACCGCGAAGTGCGCGACCCCCTAGACATCCTCGACGAAGTGGAACGCGAACTCGGCATGCCCTGCGTGCCCATGACATGGCCCGTAGGCCAAGGCAAGTTGTTCGGCGGCATCATCAACTTGCGCACGCAAGCCATGACCGTGTTTGACTCGGGCTCTGAGCGTTTGCCACAAGACTTTGAAACCCACCCACTGACCGAGCAAGCCCAACTGGCTGAACGCTTTGGTTTGGAGTGGGCCACCGCAATGGAAAGCATGGAGCTAGCCACGGGTGCGTCACCCAAATTCGATAAAGAAGCCTTCTTGGCTGGCAAGCAAACGCCTGTGTTCTTTGGCTCGGGCGTGAACAACTTTGGTGTGATGGAAGTGCTCGACGCGCTGGTCGACCTCGCACCTTCGCCCCGTCCGCGCTTGAGCCACTTGGTGGTGAACAAGCAATCCGTGGAAAAAACCATTCAACCCGAAGATGAAGGCTTCGCAGGCGTGGTGTTCAAAGTGCAAGCCAACATGGACGCCAACCACCGCGACCGCATTGCCTTTGTGCGCGTGGCCTCGGGCAAGTTCACACCGGGCATGAAACTCAAAGTGCAACGCACCGCCAAAGAGCTGCGCCCCACCAGCGTGGTGACCTTCATGTCGCAACGCCGCGAGGCGGTGGAAGAAGCGTATGCGGGCGACATCATCGGCTTCACCACCCACGGCGGCGTGCAGCTGGGCGACACCATCACCGACGGACCCGCGTTGCAATTCACAGGCTTGCCGTTCTTCGCGCCTGAGTTATTCATGACGGTGATTTTGAAAAATCCACTGCGCACCAAACAACTGCAACAAGGCTTGGATCAGCTGGGTGAAGAAGGTGCGATTCAAGTGTTCAAACCCGAAGCGGGTGGCGCCATGCTGTTGGGTGCGGTGGGCCAGTTGCAGTTTGAAGTGGTGCAACACCGCTTGAAAGCTGAATACGACTGCGATGTGAAGTTAGAGAGCTGCCAGTACACCGGCGCACGATGGATCACCGCCGACACACCGGCGGAGCTGCGTGAATTCACGTATGCGTATCCACAGCGCATGGCTTTGGATGCGGCCAACACCTTGGCGTATTTATGCACATCGCCTTATGACGTGCGGTTGGCGCAGGAGCGGTTTCCTAAGATTCATTTCCATCCGCTGCGTGAGCACGCTGGGTTGGCTTTGTCTACGGCTGGGTGATTTTCTTTCGCTCGCGAAGAGAGGGCGGGCAGCGGCATTGCCCTCGGCTCCTCTTCGCTGCGCTCAGAATGTCGCTGACGGGCAACACCGCTGCCCGCCCTCTCGTCGCTGGATGCTGGTGATTTAGCGTCGTTCCAACACTGGCTTCAACGCAACACCCGTGTGGGTCCCCAAAGCCACCACCGCCTCTGGCGTATCCGCCGCCACGATCAAACCACCACCGTCGCCGCCTTCGGGGCCCAGGTCAATGATCCAATCGGCTTCGGCAATCACATCGAGGTCGTGCTCAATCACCACCACGCTGTGACCGCCATCCACCAAGCGGTGCAACACGCGAATGAGCTTGTCCACATCGGCCATATGCAGGCCCACCGTAGGCTCGTCCAACACATACAACGTGTGCGGCGCTTTGTTGCCACGGCGCGTCACGTCGTCACGCACTTTGCTGAGCTCGGTTACCAACTTGATGCGCTGTGCCTCACCTCCACTCAACGTGGGTGAAGGCTGCCCCAGTGTGAGGTAACCCAAGCCCACATCTTTGAGCAATTGCAACGGGTGCGCGATATTGGGCATGGTGGCGAAGAATTCCACCGCCTCATCGACCTCCATTTGCAACACATCACCAATGCTCTTACCGCGCCAGCTCACCGCCAAGGTTTCGGGGTTGAAGCGTGCGCCATGACAGCTTTCACACGGCACTTTGACATCAGGCAAAAAGCTCATTTCAATCGTGCGCAAGCCTTGCCCTTCGCAAGTGTGACAACGCCCTTCACCCGTATTGAAACTGAACCGCCCTGCGCCATAGCCGCGGGCTTTGGCTTCGAGCGTTTCGGCAAACAATTTGCGAATCGTGTCCCAAAAGCCAATGTAGGTTGAGGGGCATGAGCGCGGTGTTTTACCAATCGGCGTTTGGTCCACTTCCAACACACGGTCAATGGTTTGATAACCCTCCAAGCCAGCACAACCTACCCACGCCGGATGCTTACCTTCTTCATCGAGCTTGCGTCCCGCTTGCGTTGAGCGTTGCGCCACCGCAGCCGCCACGTTGTGCAACAACACATCACGCGCGAGTGTGGACTTACCCGAACCAGACACACCCGTCACAGCCACCAAGCGCTTGAGCGGAATATCGACACTCACGTCATTCAAGTTGTGCAATGACGCGCCTTCGAGTGAAAGCCAGTTAAGAACCATGCCTTCGGAGGAAGATGGTGTGTTGCCGGGTGACGATTTTGGCTTGCCGCATGAGGAGCCCGGCAATACGCCATCTTCCGCAGCGAGAGCAACAGGCCGTCGCGCTTGCAACGGATGTCGCATCGCATGCAACAAATAACGCCCCGTCTGCGACTCGTCTTGCGAGGTGATGTCGGCCACCGAACCCTCACCCATTAACCGCCCACCCCGCTTGCCCGCGCTTGGGCCAATGTCAATGATGTGGTCTGCACGACGGATCGTGTCTTCGTCGTGTTCCACCACCACCAAGGTGTTTCCTTTGTCGCTGAGCAAATGCAAGGCGTTCAACAAAATTTGGTTGTCTCGCGCATGCAAGCCAATCGTGGGCTCGTCCAACACATAGCACACGCCTTGCAAATTGCTGCCCAGTTGTGCGGCCAAACGAATGCGTTGCGCCTCACCACCGCTGAGCGTAGGGGCACCACGATCGAGCGTGAGGTAGTTCAAGCCCACTTGCTCCAAGAACTCCAAACGGCTTTTGATTTCTGGCAACAAATCGCGTGCGATGTCCGCATCGCGGCCACTCATCGCCAACGTCTCCACCCACTTGCGAATGTCGGTCACGCTTAAACGGGCGATGTCGGTGATGCCCACGCCTGCAAACTTCACCGCGCGTGCGGTGGCGTTCAAACGTGTGCCCTCGCATGTTGGGCAAGCCACATCCACCAAGTCGTCCACATCGGGCTCGGCAAAAGTTTTTTCGCGACCTTTGTCTTTGTCGTCGCGAACAGAATCGTCCAACACCTTGCGTTGGTCTTTGTTGAGCTTCACGCCTGTGCCCACGCAGTCGGGGCACCAGCCGTGTTTGCTGTTGTACGAGAACAAGCGCGGGTCCAGCTCGGCATACGAGGTGTCGCACACAGGGCAAGCGCGCTTGGTGGAGTACACATCCAAGCGGCCAATGCTGTTGGTCTCTGTGCCGGCTTCCATGGCTTCACGCAAGCCGTCGAGCTGGCTCAACACGTGCACCACGCCTTTGCCGTGCTCTAGCGCGGTGGCCAATGCTTGGCGCAACGCCGCTTCGGTGTGCGCCGACACTTCAAGGCTGGCCACAGGCAGCTCAATGGTGTGTTCTTTGAAACGGTCCAAACGTGGAAAGCCGTTGGTGGGTAAGAAGTGCCCATCCACACGCAAGTGCGTGTAGCCACGCGGACGCGCCCAATCGGCCAACTCGGTGTAAACGCCTTTGCGGTTCATCACCAAGGGGCTCATCAAGCCAATGTGCTGCCCTTTGAACTCGCGCATCAAATGCGCCGCAATGCGCTCAGCCGTTTGCGGCTGCACTGCAGCACCGTCGTGCGTGCAATGTTGCGTGCCGAGCTTGACGTACAACAAGCGCAAGAAGTGCCACACCTCGGTGGTGGTTCCCACCGTGGATTTGCGACCGCCGCGGCTCAAGCGCTGCTCAATCGCCACCGTTGGTGGAATGCCATACACCGCGTCTACCTCGGGGCGTCCCGCAGGTTGCACGATACTGCGCGCATACGCGTTGAGGCTTTCCAAATAACGGCGCTGACCTTCGTTGAACAAAATGTCAAACGCGAGCGTGGACTTGCCCGAGCCCGACACACCCGTGATGACGTTGAATTTGCCACGCGGGATGTTGACGCTCAAGTTTTTCAGGTTGTGCTCTTTGGCGTTGACGATTTCAATCGCACCTTCGCCGACAGAAACGGTTCGATCACCCACCTTCGCTGCCGAAGCAGCAGCATTAGCAAACTGAGCTGAACCTTCGGCGGCGAGCAAACCAGCAGAAGCTTTCACTTCGTCAATGTCATAAACCACGCCCATGGCCGCAGCGTAATCACGCAAGGCTTTGCCTGTGTGCGACGTGGGGTGCAAGCGCACATCTTCGGGCGTCCCTTCGGCCACCAGCAAGCCACCGGAATCGCCACCTTCAGGCCCCAGGTCGATCAACCAATCGCTCGCGCGAATCACATCGAGGTTGTGTTCAATCACGATGAGCGAGTTGCCGTCTTCCAACAAGCGGCGCATGGCGCGCATGAGTTTGGCAATGTCGTCAAAGTGCAAACCAGTGGTGGGTTCGTCAAACAAGAACAACACGCCTTTTTTGGCCAGCGATTGCTTGCTCGATGTTTTCGCTTTGGCAGCTTCAGCCAAGAAACCGGCGAGCTTCAAGCGTTGCGCTTCGCCACCGCTCAAGGTTGGCACGGGTTGACCGAGCTTGACGTAGTCCAAGCCCACATCCACGATAGGCTGTAAGGTGCGCACGACTTCGCGGTCGTTCGCAAAAATCTCTAATGCTTCGCCGACGGTTAGCTCCAACACGTCTGCTACGTTGAGGGTGATTCGTGACGTGTCTGCGGGGGCAACGTCTTGCTCCTCTTCGCTACGCTCAGAATGTCGCTGTGCCGCCGCCCCCGCAGACACGTCACGAATTTCGCGCTCGATGCGGACTTCAAGAATTTCGGGGCGATACCTCTGACCGTTGCAGTCTTGGCAGCGAAGGTAGACGTCGCTTAAGAACTGCATTTCGACGTGTTCAAAACCAGAACCACCACAGGTCGGGCAGCGGCCATCGCCGCTGTTAAAGCTGAACTTCGAGGCTGTGTAGCCGCGCTGTTTAGATAAGGGGGCAACAGCGAAGATTTCACGCACAGCATCCCATGCCCCCACGTAGCTGGCAGGGTTAGATCGTGCGGTTTTTCCGATCGGCGACTGGTCCACAAACACCACGTCGCTCAAATGGTCCGCCCCTAACAACCGGTCATGTGCCCCCGGCGTTTCTGTGCCACGCCCAAACTGACGCAGCAACGCAGGCGTGAGCACATCTTGAATCAGCGTCGATTTGCCCGAGCCACTCACACCGGTGATGCACACCATCCGTTGCAGCGGGAATTCGATGTTGAGGTTTTGCAAGTTGTGCTCGCGTGCGCCCTCCAAAATCAAGCGTGGCGTGTTGTCTGTCACCAAACGCTTGAGGCCTAGGCCAATGGTTTTGCGTGCACCTAGGTAAGCCCCCGTCAGCGTGTCCGCCGACTTCAAGGCTTCGGTCGTGCCGTCAAACACAATCTGTCCGCCGCGCACGCCTGGTGCAGGCCCCATGTCAATGATGCGGTCCGCGCACAACATGACTGCGGGGTCATGCTCCACCACCACCAAGGTGTTGCCGGCATCGCGCAAACGCAACATGGCTTCGTTGATGCGATTCATGTCGCGCGGGTGCAAGCCAATGCTGGGCTCATCCAACACAAACAAAGTGTTGACCAACGACGTGCCGAGCGCCGTGGTGAGGTTGATGCGTTGCACTTCGCCACCGCTCAAGGTACGGCTTTGGCGATCGAGCGTGAGGTAGCCAATGCCCACGTCGCTGAGGTATTTCAAGCGGGTGCGAATTTCGTCCATCAGCAAGTGCAAGGCTTGCGCATCTGCCCCCGCCGCATCCACTTGTGTGCTGTTGAAGAATTGGTGCAACTTGTCGATGGGCAAAAGCATCAAATCATGCAGACACAAGCCGGGCATGGCTTCGAGTTGCGCTCGCGTCCATTGCACGCCTTGCGGCATGAAGCGCTTGGCGGGGGGCAGCACGGCATCGGCGTGTTCTTTGGCACCCATGCGCCACAGCAAACTGTCGGTTTTCAAACGGGCACCAGCGCAGGTGCCGCACGGCGTGTAGCTGCGGTACTTGGACAGCAACACACGGATGTGCATTTTGTAGGCTTTGCTCTCCAAGTATTCGAAGAAGCGCTTGATGCCGTACCACTGGTGGTTCCACTTGCCTTTCCACAAAGGCGAACCATGGATCACCCAGTCTTTGTGTTCTTGGCTGAGCTTGTACCAAGGCGTGTCACGCGGAATGCCTTCGGCTTCGGCGTGACGCATGAGATCTTCTTGTGTCTCCACCCACGCTGGGGTTTGGATGGTTTTGATGGCTCCAGCACGCAAGGTGAGTTTGTCATTGGGAATGACCAGCCCATAGTCCACGCCGATGACGCGGCCAAAGCCACGACAGGTGTCGCACGCACCCACCGCCGAGTTGAACGAGAACATGGAAGGAATGGGGTCGCTGTAACGCAAATCGCTGTCGGGGCAATGCAAGCCTGTCGAGAAGCGCCAGAGTTCGGGCGTGGCTTCTGCATCCAAAGACCAATACACATTCAATCGACCGCCGCCGCGTTTGATGGCCAGCTCAATCGCTTCCACCACGCGCGCTTGTTCGGTGTTGCCGAGCTTGAAACGGTCCGCCACCACGTCCAACAATTTGCGAGGCCCCGTGGGCGTGGCCACTTCACGTTCAGCATGGATGCGTGTGAAGCCGCTGGCACTCAACCACTGCTCAACCTCTGTGGGCGTGGTGTTGGCTGGCAACTCCACCGGAAAGGTCATGATGAGTCGCGGGTCTTGCGGCTGCGCTGCGCAGCGACGTTGCAACTCGGCATAAATGGTTTGCGGCGTGTCGTGCTGTACGGGCTGTGCGGTTTGACGGTCAAACAAATTTCCGGCGCGAGCGATGAGCAACTTCAGGTGGTCATTCAACTCGGTCATCGTGCCCACGGTGGAGCGTGAACTGCGCACAGGGTTGGTTTGGTCAATCGCAATCGCAGGGGGCACACCTTCGACCTTGTCCACGGCGGGACGGTCCATGCGGTCTAAGAACTGACGGGCATAAGCGCTGAAGGTTTCCACATAGCGACGCTGGCCTTCGGCGTAGAGGGTGTCAAACACCAAACTCGATTTGCCCGAGCCGCTGGGGCCGGTGACCACCGTGAGTTCGCCGGTGCGAATGTCGAGGTCTAAATTTTTGAGGTTGTGTTGGCGTGCGCCACGGATACGGATGGTGCCTGTCATGGCGGGGCCTTTTGAAGTGTGGCGAATATTCTAGAGATTCACACGTGACCAGTTTGGCATCGGGGCATTGCCAACCTTAAGCATTCAATCGACGCACGCAAAGCAAAACGCCACGGACCAGCCGTGGCGTTTTGACAAGCGAAGTAATGAAGATTACTTGGCAGCAGAAGCCTCTGCAGATGCCGCTGACGCAGCGCCAGAAGCAGCCTCAGAAGGTGCGTGCACGGCGTCTGCGCCATGCTTCTCACCCCCCATGTCCAAGCTATCGCCGCCCTTCGTGATGACATACATGGCCAAGGCTGCAAAGATCAAAAAACCCAGAAAAATTTTCAACATGTCTTAACTCCGAAATCAGTAAAAAGCCCTCCACCAGGGAGGGCTTGAATGTAGCACTTGGGTCACCCCAAGTGGCTTACACAGACTTAGTCGTCGGCGTAGATGTCGACGTCTTTGGTCTCTTTCACGAAGATCATACCAATGACGAAGGTCATACCTGCCACGATGATGGGGTACCACAAGCCGTTGTACATATTGCCGGTTTGCGCCACGATCGCAAAGGCCGTGGTAGGCAGCAAGCCGCCAAACCAGCCGTTACCAATGTGGTAGGGCAATGACATGGATGTGTAACGGATGCGTGTGGGGAACAACTCCACCAACATCGCAGCGATGGGGCCGTAAACCATGGTCACCAAAATCACCAAGTAAGTGAGGATGATGGTGATCTTGACCTTGTCCACTTTCGCAGGATCAGCCTTGGCTGGATAACCAGCTTCCTTCAAAGCATCAGCGACAGCCTTTTTGAACTCAGCAGCTTTCGCTTTGGCTTCGTCAGCAGGCAAACCTTTGGAGGTGTAGCTGGCAATCTCTGTTTCACCAATTTTGATGGTGGCAGGTGTGCCGGCTGCACCCACTGCGTTTTCATAGCTCACAGAGCTAGAAGCCAACACTTGCTTCGCAATGTCGCATGAGCTGGTGAACTTCACAGTACCTGTGGGGTTGAACTGGAACGAGCACTCTGCAGCATCAGCAGTCACAACCACCTTGTTCTTTTGCTGTGCAGCATACAAGTCTGGGTTAGCAGCTTTTGTCAAAGCTTCAAACACGGGGAAGTAAGTCAACACAGCCAACAAACAACCCAACATGATGATGGGCTTGCGGCCGATCTTGTCAGACAGTGAGCCGAAGACGATGAAGAACGGTGTACCGATCAACAACGACACCGCCACCAAGATGTTGGCCGTTGCGCCGTCCACTTTCAGGGCTTGCGTCAAGAAGAACAGAGCATAGAACTGACCTGAGTACCACACCACCGCTTGACCCGCAGTCAAACCAACGAGGGCCAAGATCACGATCTTCAAGTTTTTCCATTGACCAAAAGACTCGGTCAGAGGCGCTTTAGAAGTTTTGCCTTCAGCTTTCATTTTTTGGAAAGCGGGTGACTCGTTCATCGACAAACGGATGTAGACCGACACGGCCAACAAAGCGATCGACACGATGAACGGCACACGCCAACCCCAGTCAGCGAAAGCCTCTTCACCGATGGCGGTACGTGTACCCAAGATCACCATCAAAGACAGGAACAAGCCCAACGTCGCTGTGGTTTGGATCCAAGAGGTGTAAGCGCCGCGCTTGTCGTGAGGTGCGTGCTCAGCCACGTAGGTTGCAGCACCGCCGTACTCGCCGCCCAAAGCCAAGCCTTGCAGCAAACGCAAACAGATCAAGATGACGGGAGCCGCCACACCGATGCTGGCGTAGTTAGGCAAGATACCCACGATGAACGTGGACAAGCCCATGATCAGAATGGTCACCAAGAAGGTGTACTTACGGCCGATCATGTCACCTAAGCGGCCAAAAATGATCGCGCCGAATGGACGGACGATGAAGCCAGCGGCGAAAGCCAGCAACGCAAAAATGAATGCAGAACCTTCATCCAAACCGCTGAAGAACTGCTTCGCAATGATCGCGGCGAGTGAGCCGTACAAGTAAAAGTCATACCACTCGAAAACGGTACCCAGAGAAGAGGCGAAGATCACCTTCTTCTCTTCTGCCGTCATCGGTCGATTCACATCTAGTGTTGCCATATTTGTTGTCTCCTTAGACTATTTTCCAGCCCCCTGACTGGGTTCTGTGCCGAGCAACTATCTTGGGGGTAGCTGACCGTTTTCTGACGCAGAAACATCACTTGAAAGATCTCAAAAAAAGTAACAAACCGAAAACACAGTGATAACCCTTTGTTATTTTTTCTGCATGCGAAAAATGCCCGCCATTTAGTGAAAAACGTCTTTGAAAATAGCCTCAAGGCGTAGGGGTTTTCACCGACAAAATTTGTCCGTTTTTTAAGAATTCCCCTCTGAAAAACGCTGTTTATCCCTAGCACGCGTAAGGACTTGGTCAGTCCTTGTTCGCACAATGCTTTCGTCAATGAAGGAACTCTCCTTCTTGCGTTCTTCAATAACCCAAACGGGAGATAACACAATGAGTGATCCAGTGATCAGCAAGATCCAGAACCACCCAAAGTATCACGAACTGCGCGCGAAACGCAGTGGCTTTGGTTGGTTCCTCACAGTGTTGATGTTGGTCGTGTACTACGGCTACATCGCATTGATTGCCTTTAACAAACCTTTCCTCGCACAACCCACAGGCGCCGGCGTGACTACGCTTGGTATTCCTTTGGGCATGGGCGTGATCATCTTCACCATCGTGATCACCGGCATCTACGTGAGTCGCGCGAACAGCGAATACGACACGTTGACCAAGGAAATCTTGGAGGACGCTACAAAATGAAAAAAATCTCCACACTCTTAACAGCCGTCTTAGCACTGGCTGCAGGCACAGCATTCGCAGCCGGCGGTGACTTGGGTCAAACCACCAAGCAAGCCACCAACTGGACGGCCATCATCATGTTCGGCGCCTTCGTGATTGCCACCTTGGGCATCACCAAATGGGCCGCTGCGCGCACCAAATCAGCGGCTGATTTCTACACCGCTGGCGGTGGTATCACTGGCTTCCAAAACGGCTTGGCGATTGCTGGCGACTACATGTCTGCGGCTTCGTTCTTGGGTATTTCTGCTGCGGTCATGGCCAACGGCTATGACGGCTTGATCTACTCCATCGGCTTCTTGGTTGGCTGGCCCGTCATCACATTCTTGATGGCTGAACGTCTGCGCAACCTCGGCAAGTTCACCTTTGCTGACGTCGCTGGCTACCGCTTCAAGCAAACCCCTATCCGTGCCTTCGCTGCTTCTGGCACGTTGGTGGTGGTGGCTTTCTATTTGATCGCTCAAATGGTTGGCGCTGGCTCACTCATCAAGCTGTTGTTCGGCTTGGACTACTGGGTGGCTGTGGTGCTCGTGGGCGCATTGATGATGATCTACGTGTTGTTCGGCGGTATGACTGCCACAACCTGGGTGCAAATCATCAAGGCCATCATGCTGTTGTCTGGTGTGACCTTCATGGCCTTCATGGTGTTGTCGCAATTCGGTTTCAGCCCTGAAGCGCTGTTCGCCAAAGGCGTTGAAATCAAAGCTGGCTTGGCTGGCACAGCCAAAGAAGCTGCGATTGCGGCCGCGACAGCCTCTGCTGCTGCAGCTGCAACGCCCGAAGCGGCTGCCGCTGCATCCGCGGCTTTGGACAAAGCAAACGCCATGGACCCAGCCAAAATTGGTTTGTCCATCATGGGCCCAGGCGGCTTCATCAAGGACCCCATCTCTGCCATCTCTTTCGGTATGGCTTTGATGTTCGGCACCGCTGGTTTGCCACACATCTTGATGCGCTTCTTCACGGTACCTGATGCCAAAGAAGCTCGTAAATCTGTGTTCTGGGCAACCACATGGATTGGTTACTTCTACGTGTTGATCTTCATCATCGGTTTCGGCGCCATCACTTTGGTGATGACCAACCCTGACCTGAATGCTCAACTCAAAGCGGGTGGTGCCAACATGGCTGCTGTGCTGGTGGCGAAAGCCGTTGGCGGTGACGTGTTCTTCGGCTTCATCTCTGCTGTGGCTTTCGCAACCATCTTGGCTGTGGTGGCTGGCTTGACCTTGTCTGGCGCATCTGCTGTGTCTCACGACCTGTACGCCACCGTGATCAAAGAAGGTAAAGCTGACAGCGCTTCTGAGTTGCGCGTGTCTCGCATCACCACGTTGGCCTTGGGCGTCATCGCCGTGGTCTTGGGTATTGCGTTCGAGAAGCAAAACATTGCCTTCATGGTGGCTTTGGCTTTCGCGATTGCAGCGTCTGCTAACTTCCCCGTGTTGTTCATGTCTGTGCTGTGGAAAGATTGCACGACCAAAGGCGCCGTCATCGGTGGCTTCTTGGGTTTGATCTCTTCTGTAGGCTTGACCATCGTGTCTCCCGCTGTGTGGGAAGCCACCTTGGGCAACCCCAAAGGCTCAGCATGGTTCCAGTACAGCTCTCCTGCACTGTTCTCCATGACCATCGGTTTCGTGGGCGTGTGGCTGTTCTCCATCTTGGACAACAGCGAACAAGCCAAGAAAGAACGTGCTGCTTACGCTGCACAACAAGTTCGTTCCGAAACGGGTTACGGCGCTTCTGGCGCATCAGGTCACTAAGACCATTGGCACTGAGTCCTTCGGGACCCCGTCCTTACGAAAACCGAGCATTCGTGCTCGGTTTTTTTATGCCTGTTTGCTTTTATGTTTGCCTTGGCTGATATGTGTGAGGGACACACAGACGCGGCTTACATCGCTTCGCGACGAATGGCGCCGCATCTGTATGCCCCCCACACTTTGTATTTCGGTAGGCTTAATGCAAACTAAGTTGCATACAAGCTATGTATTGGCGCTCGCAGCAAAACAGAAACCGGACGCTTCACACATCCACGAAGCGAAAGCGAGGTGAGGTAGGTGAATACGGCGCCATTCGTCGCGAAGCGATGTAAGCCGTGTTCGCCTACCTCACTTCGCGCCCCAAAGAGGGGAAGTTAAAAAGTCAAGCGCCCTTCAACTGACGTAATTTAATGAACGCCATAGCCGCCATCACCGCATCGTTCAACGCATCATGTGCCTCGCGCACCGGCAAATCCAAGTCCGTCATCAAGGTGGCAAAACGCAAATCGATGTTGGGATTGGTTTGCTGCTCATAGGGCAGCATCTGGCGAAATTTGTGGTCGTAATACATGGCCGACACTTCGATCTTGGGCTGAGGCAAACCTTGCCCCAAAAGCGGCCAAATGGCCCGATTCAGCATGGCCACGTCAAACTCTAAAAAGTAGCCCACCAAGGGACGGCTACCAATGAAACGCATGAGCCGCTTCATCGCCTCATCCGCAGGCAGCCCTTGCGCCACATCTTGTTCACGCAAGCGGTGAATGCGCACACTGTCGGCTGACACACCACGCTCAGGACGCACCAGCACCTCAAAGCGCTCACTGGTCATGATTTTGTTACCGACGATACGCACTGCACCAATCGAAATGATTTCGTCCGCAGCCACATTCAGGCCCGTAGTTTCACAATCCAACGATACCCACTCATCGGGAGGTGGTGCATCAAACATGAAGCGAAACTCAGGCAAGCCCAAGTGATAAATCAACCACTCACGTTTGAGTGAGCGCCACCAATGTTGAGGAGAGATGAGCGACTTCATCAGAGGGAATCAAGTTTGAAACGACTGCGCAGCAGCCCTTTGAAATGCTTGACCACGCCCAATGCGTCTTTCAGCAAATCTCGCTCTAGCGTGGAGAGCTTGCCCACGTTCACCAAGCCAGAGACTTCGCGCTGAGTCTCCATTTCAGTCACACCCGCCTTGAGCTTAAGGCCCATCAAAAAGTGCAGGCTTTGTGTCAGATCAGCGCCCAACGCAGACGTGATGACATCCTTCTCGACCAAGGCCTCAATGCGCGCGGTGGTACTTGTTTCTTGCAAATGCTCGGCCAAAGCCAAGCTGCGCACCCCATGCACCAACGGGAAAATGCCCTCTTTTTTGAGATGCAAGCCTTGCTGATCGTCCAAGCCCAGCAACCGGTTCCACCAGCCTTGGCTGTTGCCAAATGCATCAATCGCTGCAGCAAAGCGCGCCAGCATGGCGTCGTTGTCCGTTGCAATGCGCATGAGTACCTGCTGGGCATCTTGCAACAAGTGGGCATCGCCACACACGGCATGAGCGTCTAGGAAAATGGCCAAGTTCATCAAGCTATCGGCACTGGGCATGAGCAACCATTGTTTGACCATTTGCCCAAATTCATAGGCAGTTTTTCGCCACATTGGGTTGCTCACCATGATGTGCCCAGGGCACTCTGGATACCCGAATGACGACAACGCTTGCGAAAATTGGGCGCACAAGGCATCTAAGTTGTCAGGCGGCGTGTAGCCATCTCGCAAGATCAGACCATTGTCTTGATCCGTCTTGAGCAGTTGCTCTCCACGGCCTTCGCTGCCCATGACAAACAAACAACTGTTCGCTACCAAATCTGGAGGGGCAATGAGTTGCCATGCACGTTCAAACAATCGGGCATTCAAGTCTTGTACCAAACGGGCAATCAGGCTGACCCGCGTTCCACTGCGGTGCAAGGTGATGACCATGCGCGTGATTTGCGTCGCCGCTTGCGCCAATCCTTCAATGTCGGTGGCGGCTTCTACTTGCACCGTGATCAGATGCGAGTGATTGGACAAAAAGCTGAACAAGTCCAAGGCCTCTAGAACCCCCACCACATGGCTGTCGTCCTTCACCACCAAGCGATGGACTCGGTGGCGTTGCAACAAAGCGAGCGCATCACCCACTTGATCATCGGGACGAACACTGACGAGTTGAAAACCCGCTAACTCACCTACTTTTTGCTGATTCAGCGGCGTGCCATTCAAGATGGCTCGCTGCAAGGTGGATGACGTGAACACCCCTAAACGCGGAGGCGATGTGCTGTCATCCCGCACCAAGACACACTTGGTGCGTTGCACCTGCATCACATGCACTGCAGACACCACATCTGCATCCATGCTCACAAAATGCGCAGGGCGCACAAAGGCCTCATCGACCCGAGAGAGCGTGAGCGACTGCAATTCATGCTGGCTTTGTCGTTGCGACAAGGCGGTGAGTTTGTTGCTGAGATCCGAAAACAACAACGCGCCAAAGGTCGCATTGCTGGCAATCAACTCGGTCACCGTTTGACGCGCCAGTTGATAGGCGACCACCTCTTCTTGCGCCACAAATTTGTTACTGGTTTTGCCTGCCACCAAACCTCGGCCATCAAACGTGTCGTCGGGCCCATAGGTGGTGATGACTTCATCGCCGTCGTACTGGGTGACAAAGCCTTTGATGATCACAAACAAATGGGTGGGCGCTGTGCCCACATCCAAAATGGCATCCCCTTCGGGGTAATACACCACGTCTACGCTGTCGCGCACCAAGCGCTGTTGGTCGGGCGTTAAGCAGTCAAACGGAGAAGCAGAGAAGTTAAAAGCGTTAGGCATAAGGCATTGTCAGGGCAATGCCACCATTCAACGCTTGATGCCTTGCTGGATGCTTGCAGCGCCATCCCAAGCCGTGTCAAACCATTGATCTCCATCAAGGTAAGCGCGCATCATGGGCAAAGAGTCCAAGCCCCAAAACACTTTGTCATCCACACAAAACGTGGGCACGCCAAACACACCGCGCGCAATCGCCTCTTCGGTGTTGGCTTTGAGTTCATCTTTCACCTCAACCGCATCGACCGCACGTTGAGTCGAGAGCTGTTGCGTCAAAGCTTGCAAACGTGCCGCATCATCCGCAGGCGCACCGCCCTGCCAGACATGTTTGAAGATGGTTTCGCACACATAACGATTGGGCTCGCCCTTTGCGCTGCAAGCCACAGCCAAGCGCAGCAATGGCAATGGGTTGAACGGGTGTGACTGGGGCATGTCCAAAGACACCCCCAGTTGCTTGGCTTGCCACAGCACTTGACGATAGGTCCACTCACGCTTGCCTGCAATTTCGGCGGGGCCAAGTTGGCCATGGTGCATGAGCATGCCCGCAAATAACACTGGCTTATAGACCATGCAATGACTCACGCCCATCAAATGTTTGGGCAAGGCCTCGAATGCGAGATAGGCGTAAGGCGAAATGAAATCGAGGTAACAAGTGATGGTTTTCATGGCGTGATCTCTTCAAATGTTTGCCGCGGCATGTGTAGCCAAGCGCTCGCCAATCAGTTGCCATACCGCACGTTTGTCGTCGGCACTGCGTTGACCCCATCCACCGATCTCGTCCAAGGTACGCCAGCACCCTTCACAAAACGTGGTGTCGTCGGACATGCGACAGATAGAAATGCAAGGCGATGGCGGCACATCGTCGCTTTGCAACACACGCTTGGCCTGTGCGACTAGACGCACATCAGCAGGCGTGAGGCCTTTGGGCTTGGGAGTAAGTTCGCTTCCACACATGTTTGGCATTGTCAGCGAACACCTTGCCTCAAGCTGAGCGCTTGTTCAAAACCGCGCGTGACACGAGGGAATTGGGCTTGCGACCCAGGGCCTCGCTGATGAACACGCCCGCATCAATCAATTTGTCCAGATCAATGCCTGTCTCAATGCCCAGGCCGTGCATCAGGTACACCACGTCTTCGGTGGCCACATTGCCTGTAGCACCTTTGGCATACGGACAGCCACCCAAGCCTGCCACCGAGGATTGGAAATTCCACACCCCCATTTGCAAAGCCGCAAAGGTATTGCTCAGGGCTTGTCCATAGGTGTCATGGAAATGCCCTGACACATCGTTGAGCGCATAGTGCTTGAGCGTGGCCTCAATGGCGGCTTGCACCTTGCGCGGCGTGCCGACACCGATGGTGTCGGCCACATCCACACGCTGCACACCAATGCCCTTCATCAAGCCCGCCAAGTAACCCACGCGCTCGGGCGCAATGTCACCCTCATACGGGCAGCCCACCGTGCAGCTCATGGCACCACGCACCGCAATGCCCGCATCGCGTGCGGCCTTCACCACAGGTGCAAAGCGCTCGATGCTTTCGGCAATCGAGCAGTTGATGTTCTTTTGACTGAAGGCCTCGCTGGCCGCGCCAAACACCACAATTTCATCGGGCTTGGTTTTCAAAGCCGCTTCAAAGCCTTGCAAATTGGGCGTGAGCACCGAGTAACGCACATCGGGCTGACGGTGCACCCCCGCCATCACCTCGGCGTTGTCGGCCATTTGCGGCACCCATTTGGGCGACACAAAACTGGTGACTTCAATTTCTTTGAGCCCCGCCGCTTGCAAGCGGTGCACCAGCTCCACCTTGACGGCGGCGGGCACAGGCTGCTTTTCGTTTTGCAGGCCATCGCGCGGGCCCACATCAATCAAACGCACACGATGCGGCAAAGACTTCAACATACGATCACACTTTCAATTTCAAAAGCTCTGCGCCTTCCGTCACTTGGTCGCCTGGCGCGTAGAGCAGTTCCAACACTTCACCATCCGCAGGCGCGGCAATGGTGTGCTCCATTTTCATCGCTTCCATGACGGCCAGCGGCTGACCGGCCTTGACTTTGTCACCTGCGGCAACCGCAAACGACACCACCTTACCCGGCATAGGCGCGGTCAAGCGGCCACCGGCCTCTTGCGTTTCGCCCGCATGTGCCAAGGCATCAACCACCGTGATGCGTGTGGCGCCTTGCGGTGCAAACACATGCGCCACATCTTCATGGGCTTGGGTTTCCACAAACACTTGCACGCGTGCGGCTTGGCCAGCAAAGCTCACATGCAAAGCATCGCCCTCAGCACGCCACACCAACGGGGCGCTCACGGCGTCATCACCCTCACCCACAGACAGTTGCAACCCGCCGTCATGCAAGTAGCTCAGCACCGCGGTGTAGCTTGCACCATGGAAGTTAAAACCAAACGCACGCGTGGCCACACCATATGCGCGCCAGCCGTCGCGTTGGCTGAAAGGGTCATGGCCCACGTGAGATTGCTCTGCGTGCAATGCATTCGCCACCACCGAAGCTGCCGCCAGAGACAGACCCACCGCCTCTTGACCGAACAAAGCTTTTTCTTCGCGCTGAATCAACGCGGTGTCGAGCTTGGCCGTGGCAAATGAATCGGTGCGAATGATGTGACGCAAGAACTGCACATTGGTGGTCAAACCGACGATGCGCGTTTGCGCCAGCGCTTCATCCAAGCGCGCCAGCGCTTGCTCACGCGTGTCACCGTGCACGATGAGTTTGGCCACCATCGAGTCGTAAAACGGGCTGATGCTGTCGCCTTCGCGCACGCCATCATCCACACGCACATCGCTGATCGCGAAACTGCTGCACACAGGCTTGCGGTACACCGACAAAGTGCCCGTCGCAGGCAAGAAATTGTTGTCTGGGTTCTCGGCGCAAATACGTGCTTCAATCGCGTGGCCGTGAATGCGCAAATCGCTTTGCTGCAAAGGCAAAGGCTGCCCGCTGGCGACGCGCAGTTGCCACTCGACCAAGTCCAAACCCGTGATGGCTTCGGTCACGGGGTGCTCCACCTGCAAGCGCGTGTTCATCTCCATGAAATAAAACTTCATGGACTCTGGTTTGTCATACGCAGTTTGCTCGACGATGAATTCCACCGTACCCGCACCCACGTAGTTCACCGCTTTGGCAGCGGCCACTGCGGCCTCGCCCATTTGCTTGCGCAAAGCTTCGGTCATGCCGGGGGCCGGCGCTTCTTCCAACACTTTTTGGTGGCGGCGCTGCACCGAGCAGTCGCGTTCAAACAAGTACACGCAGTTGCCGTGGGTGTCGCCAAACACTTGGATTTCAATGTGGCGTGGGCGTTGCACATATTTTTCAATCAGCACCGCGTCGTCGCCAAAGCTGTTGATGGCTTCGCGTTTGCAACTGGCCAAGGCATCGGCAAACTCAGCACTGCTGTTGACCACACGCATGCCCTTGCCACCGCCACCGGCGCTGGCTTTGATGAGCGCGGGGTAGCCAATGCGATCGGCTTCGCGTTGCAGCAACGCAGGGTCTTGGTCGGCGGCGTGGTAGCCGGGCACCAAGGGCACACCGGCTTTCTCCATCAATTGTTTAGACTCCGCTTTCAAGCCCATCGCCAAAATGGCAGAGGCTGGCGGGCCAATGAACACCAAACCTGCCGCCGCACAGGCTTTGGCAAAGTCTTCGTTCTCACTCAAAAAGCCATAGCCGGGGTGCACCGCTTGTGCACCGGTATCTTTGGCCGCTTGCAAGATGCGCTCCCAGCGCAAGTAACTGTCTTTGGGGGCGCTGCCGCCAATGTGCACGGCTTCGTCGCACACCTGCACATGCTTGGCTTGGGCGTCAGCGTCTGAATACACGGCGACAGTTTTGATGCCCATACGGCGAGCGGTCGCGGCAACACGGCAAGCGATTTCGCCACGGTTGGCAATGAGGATTTTTTTAAACATCTTGGTACTCCAATTCACCTGTCACAGCAACCAGGAAGGTTTGCGTTTTTGCAAGAACGATTGCACGCCCTCTTTGCCTTCAGCACTTGAACGAATGTCGGCAATACCCGCCACCGTGTGTGCCACCAAGGCGTCGTCAATCTCGCGCTCGGCCACGTCTTGCACCAAGCGTTTGCAAGCGCGCACAGCGTTGGGGCTGGCACTCACCAAAGCGCTGGTCAGCTCGGCCACTTTGGCATCCAGCGCATCCGCAGACACCACCTCGTGCACCAAGCCCACGCGATGCGCCTCGGCCGCGCTGAAACGCTCGGCCGTTAAAAAGTAGCGGTGCGACGCACGTGCACCCATGGCACGAATCACATAGGGGCTGATGGTGGCGGGGATGAGACCCAGCTTCACTTCGCTCAAACAATACGTGGCAGCGTCCACACTCACGGCCATGTCGCACGCGGCAACCAAGCCCACGCCACCTGCAAACACGTCGCCTTGCACACGGGCGATGGTGGGCTTGGGGCATTCGTAAATCGCACGCAACATGGCAGCGAGTTGACCTGCGTCTGCGAGGTTTTCATCGCGCGTGTAGTCGGCCATGCGGCGCATCCAGTTCAGGTCAGCGCCTGCGCAAAATGCGGAGCCTTCTGCGGCCAAGACCACACAGCGCACGTCGGCGGCTTGGCCTGCTTCGGTGAAAGCGGTTTTCAACTCGGCGATTACCTCGTCGTTGAACGCGTTGCGCACATCGGGGCGGCTGAGGGTGATGGTGCGAATGGCACCTTGATTTGCAATGGTGAGGGCACTCATGTCAATCACCCATCACATGCGGAACAAACCAAACTTGGTCTCGGGGATCGGCGCATTCAGCGATGCACTCAAACCCAACGCCAACACACGACGTGTATCAGCGGGGTCAATCACACCATCGTCCCACAGACGCGCTGTGGCGAAGTAGGGGTGACCTTGGTGTTCGTACTGTTGGCGAATGGGGTCTTTGAAAGCTTGCTCTTCTTCGTCGCTCCACTGACCGCCTTTAGCTTCAATGCCGTCACGCTTAACTGTGGCCAACACGCTGGCTGCTTGCTCGCCGCCCATGACGCTGATGCGTGCGTTGGGCCACATCCACAAAAAGCGAGGGCTGTAAGCGCGGCCACACATGCCGTAGTTGCCGGCACCAAAACTGCCGCCGATGATGACGGTGAATTTGGGTACCGCTGCGGTAGCCACAGCCGTGACCATCTTGGCGCCATTGCGGGCAATGCCTTCGTTCTCGTACTTGCGCCCCACCATGAAGCCGGTGATGTTCTGCAAAAACACCAGCGGTGTTTTGCGTTGGCAGCACAGCTCAATGAAGTGCGCACCTTTCAAGGCAGACTCGCTGAACAAAATGCCGTTGTTGGCGATGATGCCCACGGGCATGCCTTCGATGCGGGCAAAGCCGCACACCAGCGTGGTGCCAAAGCGCGCTTTGAATTCGTCAAACTCAGAGCCATCGACGATGCGGGCAATGATCTCGCGCACATCAAACGGTTTGCGTGTATCCGTGGGAATGACGCCGTACAACTCTTTGGCGTCGTACTTGGGCGGCACGGGCGCGTGCGTGGCAATGTTGGGCGCTTTCTGCGCGTTCAAATTCTTCACGGCTTGGCGTGCCAGCGACAAGGCATGCAAATCGTTTTGCGCCAAATGATCGGCCACGCCCGACAAGCGGGTGTGCACATCACCACCGCCCAAGTCTTCGGCCGTCACCACTTCGCCCGTGGCTGCCTTCACCAAAGGCGGGCCACCCAAGAAGATGGTGCCTTGGTTTTTGACGATGATGGTTTCATCGCTCATGGCGGGCACGTAGGCACCGCCAGCTGTGCAGCTGCCCATCACCACCGCGATTTGCGCAATGCCTTGCGCGCTCATATTGGCTTGGTTGAAGAAGATGCGACCAAAGTGGTCACGGTCTGGGAACACCTCATCTTGGTTGGGCAAGTTGGCCCCGCCTGAGTCCACCAAGTAAATGCAGGGCAAGCGGTTTTGCTGTGCGATTTCTTGGGCACGCAAATGCTTCTTCACCGTCATGGGGTAGTAGGTGCCGCCCTTCACCGTGGCGTCGTTGCACACGATCATGCAGTCCACGCCGCTCACGCGGCCAATACCCGCAATGACGCCTGCGCATGGCGCGTCGTTGTTGTACATATTGAGCGCGGCCAGTGGCGCCACCTCAAGGAAAGGCGTGCCAGGGTCGAGCAACATTTGCACACGGTCGCGGGGCAGCAGCTTGCCGCGTGCAGTGTGTTTGGCACGAGCGGCTTCACCGCCACCTTGAGCCATGCGCTCCAGGTGCAAGCGCAGATCGTCCACCACTTGCTGCATGGCGGTGACATTGGCCGTGAAGTCAGCCGAACGTGGGTTAAGTTGGGTTTGCAAAACAGTCATATGCACTCTCTGTTGCGCCACAAACATGGCATGTTCAATGTCAACAAGCATAGGACCCCACGCCTGACAACACCTGACACACAGGTTGCAAATCCTGCCAAAATAACACCACCTATGGCAAACCCCAATCACCACACCCGCGCGGAAACCCCCATGGCGTTTATACGCGCCATTGCTTCAGCGTACACGCAGCGCGGGCTGGACCCGAGCCACGCTTTGCGCAAGGCACAAATCACGCCAAGCCAACTCAAAACCAATGGCCGCGTGACCGCCTTGCAAATGGAGTGGCTGAGCGAGGCCGCCATGCGCGAGCTGGATGACGAAGCCTTGGGTTGGTTTCGTCGTCGCTTACCTTGGGGCAGCTACGGCATGCTGGTGCGCGCCAGCCTCACCGCCCCCACGCTGGGTGTGGCCATGCAGCGCTGGTGCCGCCACCACAACCTGTTGACCGATGACATTGCCCTGCACTTAGAGCACGACAAATACACCGCCAGCATCAGCCTGCAAGAGCATCACCCCTTGGGTGAGCTGCGCGAGTTTTGCACCGTGTCGGTGTTGCGCAATGCGCTGGGCGTGGCCAGCTGGTTGACCGACTCACGCATCGACCTGAGCCAAACCGAACTGCACTTTGCAGCACCGCCGCACCACGCCAGCTACCGCGTGTTGTTTGATGGCCCCACGCAGTTTGATGCACCTCTAAGCCGCATTTGTTTTGACGCGGGCTACTTGCAACTGCCCGTGCGCCGAGACGAGGCCGCCTTGCAACGCATGCTACAACGCGCCCTACTGCTGACCGTGCGCCCCTACCGCCGCGACCGCTTGTTGGTAGAAAAAGTGCGTCAAGCTTTGGCACAACACCCAGAGCACACCCGCAACGCCGACGACTTGGCCGCTTGGCTCAACATGTCAGCACGCACCCTGCATCGACAACTGCAAGAAGAAGGCGCGTCACTGCAACAGCTCAAAGACAGCGTGCGCCGCGAACGCGCCATGCACTTGCTGCTCAAAACCAAAAAGCCCATCAAGCAAATTGCGGCCGAAGTGGGCTTTGCCAACGACAAGAGTTTCATGCGTGCGATTCGCACATGGACAGGGCACACCGCCGACAATATCCGCGCCGGCAAAACCACCGAAAATTAAGAAACTTCCAAACCCTGATGCGTTGAAAGTTTGCCATCAGCCACACAGCGCATCATGGGTCTCACGCAAACAGGAGACACGCCACATGAAATGGGCTTTGCTGTCAGATATTCACGCCAACTTGCATGCTCTGCAAGCCTGCATGGCACACGCCCGCGAACAAGGCATCGACAAATGGGCCATCTTGGGTGACATCGTCGGCTACGGTGGCGAGCCTTTGCCGGTGGTTGAAGCCATCATGGCGCTTCATCATGAAGGCGCGGTGGTGCTGCAAGGCAACCACGACGCGATGGCGGTGACGCCACCTCAAGCCGAAGGCAGTCTAGGCGCCATAGCTGCTGCGTGGACCTACCAACAACTGCCGCCCGCTTGTCGCCGATTTCTCGCGCACATTCCACTCACCCAACGCGTGGGGCACATGCTGTTGGTCCACGCCAGCGCACACCAACCCAAAGACTGGCGATACATTGACAACGAACGCAACGCTCAGCAGTGCCTAGATGCCGCAGCGCAAGAAGACTCGCACACACATGTCTTCGTGGGGCATGTCCACCACCAAAGCTTGTATTACCAAGGCGCAGGTCGTGGCCTGATGTCGTTCACGCCCACCCCCGGCGTACCGGTACCCGTGATGCGGCATCGCTCATGGATCGCCACCGTCGGCTCGGTTGGTCAACCGCGCGACGGCGACACACGCGCCATGTACGCCATCTATGACGACGTCAACAGCCGCATCACTTTTCACCGCGTGGCCTACGACCACGCCGCTGCCGCCAATGCCGTGCGCCGAGCCGGCTTGCCTGAATACTTTGCCTCGCGCTTGGAGGAAGGCCGTTGAAACGCATTGAACCCGGCACACTGATTGACGGCTTCGAAGTCGGTCGTTGCATCCATGCAGGTGGCATGGCACATATTTACGAAGTTCAACACGCGCCCGGCCCCGATGGTCAACGTCGTGAATCTGAATTCACGATGGCCATGAAGATTCCCCGCATGACAGCAGGTGATGGTGCAGAAACCATTGTGAGCTTTGAGGTCGAGTTGACCATCATGCCCGCACTCAGCGGCCCCCACGTGCCACGCTTTGTTGCCGCTGGTGATTTGAGCCGCACACCGTATTTGGTGATGGAATACATCGAAGGCCACACCCTCGACCATTGGCTCGAGCGCGACGAACCGCTCGACCCCACCGCCATAGCCAAGCTCGGTTCTGCAGTGGCCAAAGCGGCACACAGCTTGCACAAACAAAACGTGGTTCACTTGGACATCAAACCAGCCAACGTCTTGATTCGCCCCAATGGCCAAGCCGTGTTTTTGGATTTTGGTTTGTCATGCCACGCGCACTACCCTGATTTGTTGGCCGAGGAAATGCGCAAAGCCGTGGGCTCACCCATTTGGATCGCGCCTGAGCAAGTGGTGGGGGTGCGTGGCGACCCACGTAGCGATGTGTTTGCCATCGGCGTCATGCTGTATCAACTCGCCACGGGAGAGGCCCCGTTTGGCGAACCTGCCACCAGCGAGGGCATGCGCCAACGCCTTTGGATGGACCCCACCCCGCCACGCAAGCATCGTCCCGATTTGCCCGAATGGCTGCAAGAAGTCATCTTGCGTTGCCTCGAACCGGAAGCGCAGCAACGCTACAGCTCAGCGGCTTTGCTGGCCTTTGACCTTGACAACGTCGACCAAATCACGGTCACGGATCGCGGTCGACAAACCGAGGGGACCGGCTTTTGGACTCACTTCAAACGTTGGCTCCGAGCCGCAGGCAAGCACTACCAGCCCTCCCCCTTGCCTTCGCGTCAAATTGAAGAAATCCCCATCGTCATGGTGGCTGTGCCGCACTACGACGTCACCGATGCCACGCTGTACTCTTTGCGCGAAGCCGTCGCACGTTCATTGGGCCTTCGCCCTGGCGCACGATTGGCCTGTGTGACCGTGATCTCCCCCGGAGACAGCAGCACCACCGATTCATCACGCAGTGAAACGACCCTGCATCGCCAACACATCACACGCATGAAGCAGTGGGCACAACCCATCGACCTCACGCACCACCAAGCGTCATATCACGTGCTGGAATCCAGTGATGTGGCGGATGCGTTGCTACGCTACGCACAAGGCAATGATGTGAACATGATCATCATGGGCGCGGCCACGCATGGCTTGCAAGTGCAACGCTTCGT
>JACCDR012096841.1_pt1 | contig 28862 bp, 36 predicted proteins | sample 7446431 | NCBI WGS metagenome assembly JACCDR01 (sample SAMN15323443, study PRJNA562643) | freshwater metagenome | isolation source: river surface water | place: USA:Blue River Watershed | collected 2017-08-17 | reverse complement strand
GAGCCGCGCAACCCCCCACCCCCACCCGCCCCACCGGCGCCGGATACCGACGCGGGCAAGTCGGGCGAGGGGGTGATGATCGCGCTGGATTTTGAGAACGACCCTGACTTGATCGACCTTCAGACCAACCTGAAGCGCCTCGCCGATGGCCCTGCCGCCGAATGGGTCACGCCTGACGCATTCCGCTGCGTGCTGGCATACGTGCCGATGGTCGATGATGACACCCGCGCCGCGGTGGTCGAGGCGGTGGCAAGCATCCCCGTGCCGGAATTGGAAATCAATCCGGGGTCTGTCACGGCAATCGATAGCGTTGGGCGTCACGCCCTGATGTTCAATATTCGCCGCAACACCGCGTTACTCGAGTATCAGGCCGCGGTGCTGGACGCACTCGACCACGCGGGCGCGCAGGTCAGCAGCGCCACCCGCCAATGGGCACCGCGTATCCTGATGGGCTATACCAGCGCCCCGACCCGCACCACCTACCACACCCGCACCGTGATTTACCCGCGCCGCATGACCGTGCGGTCGGGAGATGAGGTGCTGCACGACTCGGGCGTCGTGGCCGAACTTGCGCGGGCAAAATCGGCGTATGAGGAATATTTGGCGTTCCGCGCCTATCACAAGGCGGGCAAGTCGGCTACCCGTGCGTTCGTTTGGAAAGCCATCGACCCCGACGATGGCGCGCTCATCCTTGCCGACCTTGCCGACCCCGACGGCGGGCGCGATTGGTTCAAGACCCTTAAGGCGCGGATGGGTATTGTCGAGTACGACCCCGCCAACCCGCCCGAGGCCATGCGCGACACGCTGGACATGTGGGCGGAGGCGGGTGTAAAGGCGCACGACATGGAAGTTGGCGGGCAGGCGGTGTGGGCGTCGGTCGTGGGGGCAAAGTCAATGACCCGCCTTCAATCGCAATTTGAGACCGGCGCGTTTCAACTATTCCGGCGTGCGCAGCTTGACCGTATCGACAAGGCCGAATTTGCGAACACGTTTGCGCGGTACCTTAACCGGTTCTGGCAACCGGCCATCCTCGCGGGCTATGCCGATGGCGGGGTGCCCGACCATGAGTTGACCGAGCGGGATGTTGAGTGGTTGCGAGGGTTTATCTCTGAGCAAAACGTGTTCATCCGCGGGGTTGCCGACCAGCTATACGCCGATGAAAAACTGAGCGATGACGAAATACGGGGCAAGCCGCGCATGTGGTGGAATTTGAGTGTTCTCCCCGCGTACAATGAAGGCCTCGCCCGTGCGTTGCGCGATGGCCTCGCCACCTTCCGGCGTGGGGCAACGTCCGACAGTTGCGCCGATTGCCGTGCGATGGACGGGCGCGTGTACCCGATGTCGGTTTGGTTTGCGTTGTTCGGGCGGCAGCTGGTGCCGTGCGACAAGACCGAGTGCGGGGGCTTCAATTGCAAATGTCGCATCATCCCGACGCCTAACGCCCGCCGCACCAAAGAGCGCCCACCGCGCTTGCGGGGTCAAAGAAAAAGTGTGCTACAATTCGAGCATGAGGAGGTCTAATGGACAACGAACACGACAACACATCCATCTATTACGGTCAGGCGGTGAAGCGGGTTGGGGAAAACCGCTACGGCGGGTACCTTGTCTATTTCTCGCCCGACCCCAGCGTGACCGACCTCGACGGTGAATATTTTACCGCCGAGACCGACTTCCAATTTGAGGGGTTTCCAGTCGAGGGTAAGCCGGTGCTATTTCACCACGCCATGCCGATTAAGACCATGAGCGGGCAGGTGGCCGAGGCCATCAAAGCGCCTATCGGGAAAGTCGTGATGGCACGCAAGGACGACACCGGCATTTGGGCAGAGGTCGTCCTGACCGCCGCCGAGGAATACGCCGAGTACATCCGACGCATGGCCGAAGAAGGTAAACTCGGCTGGTCGTCCGGTGCGCTTCCCCAGACGGTCGAGGTGGATGGGCGCGGCCTCATCAAATCGTGGCACATCATCGAAGCCAGCCTGACCCCGACCCCCGCCATGCCCATCGCAACACGGGTTAACAAAAAAGCTATCGCGGCAGACGCACTGACAGACCCCACGGGGGGTGAGGGTGACGCGCCGATAACGCAAGACACGCAAGCGCAAGACGAACCTACCGCAAAATCACAATCACATAAGGATACGGAAATGGAAACGAACATGCTGGCGCTCATCAGCGCCGTACTGAAGCGAATTGGTGCCGAAATGACCGGTGCCGATGTTGCCGCGCTCATTGACGAACTCACCGGCACCATGCCGACCGAGACCGAGGTCATCAACTCCGCCACCCCAGAGGCGCTGGCGTCTGCCGACGGCCTCCCCGCCAAATCCGCCGCCCGCGTGGTCAAGGAAGTTACCGACCGCATGAACCGCGTTAAGGCGGCAAGTGTTTTCGACACCATCGCCGCCGGTGCGGTCAAGGGTGCCCGTAGCCCGTTCGGCGGTGGGTCGGTTGCCCCGACCAACGCCACCGGCCAAACGCTGGGGGGTGCGGCGTCGTACATCCCCGAACTGCGCGCCAAGCGCCGCTATCAAGACATGGACTTGGTCGATTTGTCGATGGCGCAAGACGTCCTGACCCAATTCCAGCGCCTCGAGGGGATTGAGGTTTCGGGCAAGACCATGCAAGGCTTGCGCTTGGAATTCGCCGCCAAGGCCGCGCACGCCGCCAACGACGGCAAGTTGCACGGCGTGGACGAAGCCGCGCTAGAGTCGATGATTAAGTCGGTCAAGGCGGACGAGCTGAACCACACCACGAACAACGGGTTTGGTCAGCAGTGGGTTCCGACGCTGTGGCGCGAAACGTTGCTCCGCCGCGCCCGCCTCGCCAACCGCGTGTTGCCGCTCATCAACGTGCTGGGCATGAACGCCAAGACCGAAATCCACCCGACCGAGAGTACCGACCCGACCGTGTACTTTGTGGCCGAAACGACCGACGAAACGCAAATCAACCCTGCCGGATCGGCCATCCCCGACAGCAAAATCGGCACCTCGAACCAGACCTTCACCGCTAAGAAGCTGGCGTTGCGTACCATGTGGTCGTCTGAGCTTGACGAAGATAGCATCGTGGCGTATGTGCGCCAAGCGCGTGAGCAAGTCCAGCGCGCCATGGAAGACGCCATCGAAAACGTGTTGCTGAACGGTGACACCGCCACCTCCGGCAACATCAACCTTGACGGCGGCACGCCCCCGACCGCCGCGCAATACACCATTTTCGACGCCATCATCAAGGCCGGTCTGGCCAACGGCGTAGACGCGGGTGGTGCATCGGTCACGCTTCGTCGCTTGCGCCAAACGCGCTTTAAGCTGAACCGTGAGGGCAACACCGCGATTGAGGATTTGGCCATCATAGTTGGCCCCGAGACCTACGCCAACCTGTTGAGCATGGATGAGTTTGTGACGATGGACAAGATGGGTTCACAAGCCACCGCCCTGACCGGCCAAATGGGCACCATCGATGGTATCCCCGTCATCGTCACGTCGAAAATCCAGCTTGCCGCGGCCAATGGCAAGGTCAGCAGCACTGCCGGAAACAACACCCTCGGGCGTGCCTTGTTTATCTACCGCCCGTACTGGTTCGCAGGTATGCGCCGCCAAATCATCGCCCACATGGCGCGTGCATATGATGGTGAAAGCTATCAGCTGGTCATGACGGCGCGCATGGATTTGAAGCCCCACACCGATGGCCTCGGCGCGGCGTTGCTGTACGATTTGGGGGTGTAGCATGATTGCTGAGCGCATCGCCGTCACGCACCCCACCCTCGCCCTGACGTTTGCCGCCACCACACTGGTCGATACCCAGACCGACGCGGTGGTCGGCGCGCCCGTCAACCTGCCGTACAGCGGCTACCTTGTGGCCGCCTCGGCACGCCTCAGCCAAGCCGTCGGAGCGGGCGCATTGTCGTTTGACCTAAAGTTAGGGATTACCCAGCAAGACATCAACACCGCCATCGGCACCGCCGAGACGGCCAAATCGGTCGAGTACCCGCGGGAACTGTACCGCTTCACCGCCGGTCAGGACATCCAACCGACGTACACCTCGGGCGCCCTGACCAACAACGGAACCCTGACCATCACCCTGTTGGTCGTTTTGGATGGGGTGTGGGAATGATCATCCGCGTGGTAGCCCCGCTGTTGCGCGGCCTGCCCGCCGGTGAGTACGATGTGGACGACCCGCGCCTGAAAGGGCGCGGGCACCACTGGGTACAAGCGGGCATGGTCGATGTGGTCGGGGGTGACACCCCGACCGAGGAACCCGAACCGGAAAGCGCGCCCAAGCGGCGCAAAAAGGCGGTGACCGATGAAAGCGTATGACTTGAGTATCACGGCGGCGGGGAGCGCGGGCGCGGCAACCGGCACAGCCACGATGGCGGTGCAAGCGGGGCAGTTGGTCGGCGTGCTGATGCAATACACGTCAGCACCGGCCACGACCGACGTTACCGTATCGGAGGCGCTGAACGGCGTAAGCCGCACGGTGCTGACGCAATCGAACAACGCTACCGCAAAGAGTTTCGCCCCGACGGTGCCCGCGACCGACGCTACCGGTGCGGCCATCCTGAGCGCGTATCAGCCGGAAGTCTTGTACGGCGGGGTCGTGACGGTCTCAGTCGCGCAAGCCAACGCCGGTACCATCGTCAATGTCCGCTTGCTTGTGGAGGATTAGCCCATGCGCGTGATGTATATCGGAGGCCTTGCCCGTGAGTTTGGCGGGCGCGAAAACGGGGTTAAGTTCCGCGTGCCCCTCGATAGCCCGCGCATTGTCCAGCTTGAGGACGGGTCTACCGACCTGCCCGACGGGCTGGCGCACGTGCTGTTGGGGTTGGCCGTCTACACCGCCGCCCCGACCGAGGCGCCCAAACCCAAGCGCGGTAAGGCTGACGCCGACGGCGGGGAGGGGTAACATGGCGGTATCGTTTCGGGAGGCGACGCACGGGCTACTGAACGCATGGCGTGAGTACATGGCCGTGAGCGTGTGGCAATTCAATCAGGTTACGGGCACGGGCACGGACGCGCCGGTATCGAACCCCGGCAACCTCGTATACGTGCAGCCGGAGCGGGAATTGCTGGGCGTTGCCTTGCGCCGCGCCTTAACCCTCGCGTTGCCCGAGTTGCGATTCCCGCATCGCCCGACGTTTGTTACCGAGACGTACCACCTCCAATCTATGCGTGACCTCGGGCGGGCGGCGTGGCCGTTGCGCTACGCCTATGTCGATGCCATCGGCAAGCGCGGCGTGACAATCATCCAAGCCGGTGCCACCGTGACCTACTCCGATACGGACGGGGACGGGGTCGATGACCGCGCTACCGTGATCGTCAGCACCACCGTGACCGACCCGACGGAGGTGCGCTTGTACTTCCGACCTGCCGACGCGGGCGAAGGTGGCACGGCGGATGACCGGTTTGAGATTGAACCCGTGACCGTCACCATCAGCGGGGGCACGGCTACCATCACCGCCCACCGCGCCTTGTTCGTCAAGCCCGCCCTGTGGCGCCAACCCTACCGCTCCCCGAACTACAATGCGTCAAGCCGAAACGATCTTGACACGACCGACGCAACCGCGTTCGTAACCGCCGTCGATGTCGTGCGGGTCTATCCCGACCTGACCGGCGCCGTGACCATCAACGCCAACCCATACCCGTCGTATCCCAGTACCCCGCCGGTCGTGATGGAATCGGCGGCGGGTGAAGCGGTCATCGACAACGCGATGCTTGGCACCGTGTTTGTCCGCTTGGCGGATAATTCGACCCTGAACAACCGCCCGTGCAGCGTGACCATCCACTACCGCGCAGGCTACCCCCTCGACCCGTTCACCCGCCGCCCCGACGCCACCCTGACCACCGCACTGTTGCGCCTTGCCAATAGCGAGTTGCCGACCGCCCTATCGTTGGGTGAGCAATCGAGCATCGTTTGGACGAACGACGACCAAAAGCTGACCGAGGTCTACTTATCCCAAGCGCGGTTTCGCAACCCGTTTGGGACAAAGTTAGGCGCGGTGGCGGCGTGGGATGTGGTACAATCAATTCGGGTCTCCTACCCCGTAATGGCGGTGTAGCGTGAAGAAGTTCAAGGCTGCTCTTGAGGGCGCCACCGAGCAAGGCCGCCGCACCGCCATTCAGGTAGCCCGCGCCGCCGTGCAAGCGCAAACCGACGCGCTCAATTCGGCGGTGTCGGATTGGAGAACCCGCGTGGAATTCCAGCAGCGCGAAACCGTGCTGGGCAACCGTGCGCGCTTTGAGGTGCTGGCGAAGGGCACGGATGAGACGCTGAACGTGTTTCGTTTCGTGGATGAGGGCACCAAACCGCACATCATCCGCCCCGTGCGGGCAAGCGCGCTGGTATTTTTCACCCCCTACTCTGCCCGCACCGCCCCACGCGCCCAAGCGCAGGCCGGCACCGGACGGGCAGGGAATACCAAGAACGTCCGAAAATTCGTGAACCACCCCGGCAACGATGCACGCGAATTCGTGCAGGTTGCGGGCGAGACCATCCTAGAGACCATCCGTGCCCAACTGGGCAAGTGAAAGAGGTAAACCCAATGACAATCCCAACGAACAAGGGTGCCGTATACTTCCAAGAGGGCGGGGCGGGGCGTAAGCCGCGTTTCGTGACCACCGCCGATAACGCCACCGTGGCCGCCCCGTCGGGCGGCGGCGTCAGTCACGAAAGCTTGTACGCGGGCACACGCTATAAGAGCAGCCGCCGCACCAGCAACCCCGAGCGCGTGACCGCACAAATCCAAGTCCGCGAAGACGTGGCCTCAGAGGTACAACGCGCCATCCGCCGCGCCGCTTGCACCATCAACGCTCACGTTTTCCGCGGGTGTGACCCAACGTCCAAGTCGGTCACCTCGGGCAACCTCATCATCTTGGTGGACTCGGGCATCAACAGCCCCGCGTTTTCGGCCAACATCTTGGACGGCGTGAGCGGGGATAACCCCGACCTCATGCGCCAACTGACCGCCGACGCGGGCGCAATGGTCGAGGTGAACCCCGTTGCCCATGCCGATGCCAAAGGCACCGTCACGACCGGCGCCATCAACCACGTGCTGGCGATTGACCCGACCGGCGGGTGTGCCGGTGCGTGCGGGTCGGGGTCGGACGGCCTCGAGGCGTTGGCGGTGGGCGACCCTGTCAGCCCCGCGACCATCCCGCGCATTTTCTACACGCCCGACGGTGGCGTGACGTGGGTTCAGCAAACCATCGCGGCAGTCGCCAACGGTGCCGCCGAGCAGGTGGCCGTCGTGGGTGACCGCGTGATTGTGGCCGTGAGCGGCACCAACGGCGGCGTCTTCACCGCCCCGCTCGCCGATGTCAAGCTGGGCACGGCTACGTTTACCCTCGCCTCCGGCATTACCGCGGGGCACGTGTACAACGCGGTGGTGGCGGTCGATGCTCAGACTGCGGTGGCCGTCGGCGCCTCGGGGCGTATCGCGGTCACGACCGACGGCGGGTACACGTTCACCCTGTTGTCCAGCCCGACCAGCAACGCGCTGAACGCGGTGGCCGTGGGCGATGACCGTACCGTGGTGTGGGCAGGCGGTGCCTCGGGCACGGTCGTTCGCATCCGCAATTTGTCCAGCGCGCAAACCGTGACCATCAGCGGGATTGTCACTGACGCCGTGAACGCCATCGCGGTGCCCTACGACCGCTCGGACGAAGTGTACGTCGGCACGGCCACGGGCGAAATTCACCGCAGCTTGAACGCCAAAGACACCACGCCGGTGTGGGCGGAATTGTCGTTTGACAAGCCCAGCGGCGGCGGCATCATCGAGGACATCAAGTTTTCGGACGCCCGCCAATCGGTGATGTGGGTCGTCCAGACCGACTCGAGTTCGGATAGCCGCGTCATCCGTGACGTGTCGGGCGGTTTCATGACCGACTTTGCCACCGCCATCGGCACGTTCAGCAGCCCCGCCAACAACACCATCAACGCCATCGCGCCGTTTTGGGCGAACTACGCCCTGACGGTCGGGGAACCTCAGAGTTCGCAGGGCTTCATTGGCATCATCCAATAGCAACAGCCGTAGCATCGGAGTAGGAGACCCCCATGCCCACCCAAGCCGTTTACCGCACCGCAACTCTCGACTTGACCGTGACGCCCATCCAACCTATTGTGTATGAGGCGGTGGTGGCGCGGGTCACGGCGGATTACCCCCTGCCCGACCCGACGCCGTTTCAGCGCCCTATCCCAGACGCCTATGGCGGCCTGATGACCCCACCCGAGGATGACCCTGAATATGTCCGCTTGCGCGCTGGGGTCATGGCGCGCCGCCAATTGGCGGTGGTCGGGCATTTGATGGATATGGCCGTGTCGTGTGAAGGCCGCGCCGAGGTCATCACGCAACATGCCCAGCTTGCCGGTGCCTATCGTGCGTTCATCGCCGACCTACCCAACGCCGCGCTGTGCGTGTCGGATTGGGTGGCGGTGCTGGTCGCGGTGGTGCTGTCCCCTGCCGACATCAACGAACTGACCAACATCATCCTACGCAAGACCCCGCTGACGGAGGCCGAAGTGACAGACGGCACGGCCATGTTTCGCGCAGTGGCGTTACGCGGGGCACGCCCCGACCAGCCCCGCCCTGCGCGGGCACAAGGCGTTAAGCCGGAAGTCGCTTCTTAGCGCGGGGATAATGATGGAAGAATTCGCCGCCGCCGCCCGTTTTGGCCTGACGCCCGACCCTGAAGACGATGGGGCGGGGTCGTGGTTCGGCGTGTCCCGCGCTGGTCGGGCGGCGATGGTGGCGTTTTGCCGGTTGGAACGGTTGGGGCAAGCGCTAGACGGGCAGGACGCCAACGACGCCGCGATTGCCGAGAGTAAGACCCACCGAAAGGTAACCCGCCGTGGCTGAGGAAATCAAGCTTACCCTAGACCTCGACCTAACCAAGTACGACCGCGCCATGCAAGACGCGGAGCGGAAAGGCGTGCGCCTTGACCGCACCCTAAAAGGCATTGGCGACGCTATCGCCCTCGACCTTGACGCCAGCGCGCTGGACAAAGCTGAAGCGAAGTTTAAGGGGCTAGACGGTGCCAAAGCCTCGGTCGATGTCCAAGCCGACACCTCGCAACTCGACCGCGCCGCCGGTGATGTGGCCGCGCTAGACGGTGCTAAGGCCACGGTCGGGGTCGAGGTCGATCAATCTAGCCTTGACGGCATGATTGGCAAAATCACCGGCGCGTTGGGGGCTATCGCGGTGGGCGGTGCGGTGGTCGGCGGTGCCGCGGTCATCGGCGCTGACGCGGCAGACCAATCGGCGGCGGTCGGGCAATTCGCGCTGGCGACGGGGCAAACGCGGGAAGCGGCTGACGCAGTCGGGTCGGTTATTAACGATGTGTGGGTGTCGGGGTTTGCCGAGTCGCGCACCGAAATCGCGGGCGTTGCGGCACAGTTGTATAACGCGGGGTTGCGCGGTGAGGAATTGGGCGAGGCCACCCGTGACGCATTCGTGTTAGCGCGTCAGTCGGGCGAGGACATGACCGCCATCATCCGCGCCCAATCAGCGTTGGTGCGGTCGGATTTGGTCGGCTCTTACGATGAAGCATCGGACGTGTTAGCGTCGGGCTTCGGTGAGGGGCTAAACGGCGCCCAAGACCTACTCGATACGGTTATCGAGTATAGCCGAGACTTTGGGGACTTGGGCGTGACCGCCCAAGAATTTTTCTCGATACTTGACTCCGGCCTCGAAAGCGGCGCGTACAATACCGACAAAATCGCCGATGCCTTTCGTGAACTAAAAATCCGTGTCGATACCGCCCTGACTGCCCGCACCGGTACCGAATTTGAAGGCCTTAAGACATTAGGCTTGCTTGACGAAGCCGAGGCGTTTCGTGCGGGCGAACTGACAGGGCAACAATGGGTGACAGCGGTATTGCAAGAGGTCGAGGGGGGCAACCTTGACGCGCTTGTCACGGGCGCGTTTGGTAGCCCAATTGAAGACCTCGGCCTATCGGTATTTGAGGCCATCGACGAAGCGTTTGGTAATCCAGAACTGACCATGACGTTTCAGGGCACGGTAGACCGCGCCGCCGCGATTATCGAGGATACCCTGCCGTTTGCGTTCGGTCGGGCGGGGCGCGCCATCACGACCGATTTGACCAACAGCATTATGGCGGGCATCAGTCCGGTAAACAACCTACTCGACACCCTGCCCGATCGCCTGAATGAGTTCGCAGACCTCATCCAATCCGGCGCGGGCATTCCAGAGGCGCTGGCAATCGTACTGGAGGCACCGCAACTGAGCGGTATCCTCAGAGATCTACAGGCCACGGTCGGGGGGTTCATCATCGACTTCCAAATCGGCCTTGCCAGCGTTTTGGACGCATTCGGGCAAGACGAAACCGCCGCGGGTATTCAAGCCAACGCCCGCACCCAAGCCGTCGCACAACTCGAGTTCGATTTGGTCTTTGGAGACCGGTCGTCTGCCGACATCGCCCACGCCGTGACGACCGCCCTGCGGCGCGGGGTATCGGACGTGTCGATTTTGGAAGCCTCGACTGATGCGGCTACCGAGATTGCCCAGACGTTCGGGGTCGATTTTGCGCGGGAATTTGCCGCCTCAGCCGCCAATGTGCAAATCGGTGATACCGCGTTCGGGACGGTGGTGGCTATCGGCGCACGTGAGGGGCTGGAAACCGCGCTTGCCGAAGAACAAGCCGCTACCGAGGCCGCGATTGCCGCCGCGATTGAACCCGCCCTATCCGGCGGATATTCCGCCGCGCTGGACAATGTTTTGGCGATGGAAGCGGGTGAGGCGCAACAGGCCGCTGTGACCGCTTTGACCGACATCTTTAACGACGCGCTGGCCGCGGTAGACCCGTCAGCTGACGCGGTGACGTTTGCCGAGTTGGTCGGGCTTGACGAAACGGGACGGCTTGACCTGTTGGGCGCGGTGGATGAATCGGGACGGTTCGTCGGGGAGTTCATCAATGAGGTGGTGGCCGACTACCGCACCGCAACGGGGGACATCGGCGGTAGCCTCGAAACCATCAGCACGACCGCCGCCGATGTCGGGCAATCCGCCGCCGATGGGTTGCAGCCCATCACCGACCGATTGGCGGAATTGAACCAAGACATCTATAATGTGAATGAATCGTTACTCGCGCTGTACGCCAACGCGGGCTTGCCGGTCGGGTCGGGGATACCCATCATCCCGAACACCGGCGGCGGCGGTGGGGGCAACAGCACGACCGTGACGACGAACAACACCGCCAACGTGACCATCAACACGACCGGCACCGCGCAATCGGCGGCGGCGGGCAGTGGTGCGGCGCGTGCGGTGCGGGGATTTTAAGCATAGGAGACCACATGACAACCACATCAGTATTGCGTTTTTGGTACGGCTATCCCTCGGCGTACACGCTGGGGAAGCCACTGACAGACCCGTCTAGCGCGGTGCCTCAGAGCATTAGCTTGTTAGGCGCGGGCGCGGGCTTTACAGTCGAGAGCATCGGCGGCAGTTCGGCGTGGATACCAAGCATCGCCGCGCCCAAGTCGGGGTCATGGTCGGACAGCCAAACGTTTGACGGGAGAACGCCGGTCGGGTTGCCCATCGCAAACGCAATCGAACAACTGACTTTGATTTGCCCAACCCACACCACCGCCTATACCGCCTTATCCGACCTGAACCGCTACGGCGCGGCGGCGCGGGCGTTTTGGGAAGATACGGGAACCAAAGAACCCGTGTGGGTGGAGTGGCGTGCCGAGGGCGCGCCTGGTTCGCAATATGCCCTGATTTACAATATCGAGGTTGCACTGGAAAGTATCGAGGCGCTGGGCACACCCGAGGCGGTGACGATCGCCCTGACGTTTGAGCGGGAACCCGCGTGGCGTGGTATCGCGCCTGGACTGCCCGCCCGCGTTTGGACGCTTGAACAACGCGGCCTGAAACCGACCACGGAAAATCCCTCCCCGACGGGCTTCTACAATTGGAATGACATCGCGCCCAGTAGCAGCACAAAAGGCGGCGCGGCAGTCACGTTGTCGGGAAGTTACCTCGGGGATGAGGTCAACACCTCGAACGTCAATTTTATCGACATTGCGGCAGATACGGTAGTTGGTGACGCGCCCGCGCTGTGTCACGTAATTTTGAACGAAATTGCCTTGCCTTCACCGCCGCTCACGCCAACCTATTTCATCCGCGACACACTGGCGACTGCCGCAACGCAAAACACCAATTACGCCGAATCGCGAAAGCGGATGAAACACAATGGCGGTGATGCAGCATTAAGCGCTGTGACCAACGTCACGCTAAGTAAGCAAATCAAGGCGGACGGGTGGCTATCCAACGGTAGCACGGTCAATCGCACGGTGGCGCGTGCGGTGTTTGGCGCGGGTGTCGCGGGCACGGGGCGCGGGCTGATTTGGCAATCGCTTGCCGAGGCGTTGCGCGGGGACTACGCGCTGTTCATCACCTACAGCGTCAACTCTGGCGTCGGCACAGACGTTACCGTCAACTTCAATTACAGCAACCAATCCCTGACCGGCGGTAGCGCGCCCATCGGCGCGTTTCGTATCGAAGGGTCATCCACCACTCCCGTTACGCGCTATGTCGGAGCGGTCTCTTTCCCCGCCCGACGCGAGGGCGTTTCAACGGCCAACGAAACATATTACATCTGGGCAGGCTTTACCAAAACGACCGGCGCAACCCCAACCATCGACATCTACGATATTTGGCTTGCACCCCTGAGAGAGGCGTTTTTGCGTGTCACGCCCGATACTGCCGCTAGAGTATGCGAGGTGGATTGCACAGGGTACTACGATGTTTCGGCTACCATTTTAGCCCGCACGTTTGGGGGTTCTCAGCCTATTCAGGCTCCCGAAGTTGCGGGGCAGCCGCTGACGCTGATTCCGCGCAAGACCAACCGGATTTACGTGGCGCAAAACGGCGCGTTTATCAGTGGTTCCAATAAGCAGGTCACGGCGGACATCATTCCGCGTTGGTACGGGGTTCGGGACGTGTAGCATGGAGCATCAAATCAACATTTTCCAACGCCCCGCCATCGGGGGCATGTCCGGCGCGTTCCTCGCAAGCTACCGCGCCACGCAATACAAGCACCGCATTGTTGCCCGAGGCGGGTTCGATACCGCCTCATGCGCGCTGGTCGTGCCGCGTGCTGAAGCCGAGTGGGTGTTTGAGCAGCTTATCGGGTGCGTCGTGCGGGTGCATGTCGATAATCCGGTGGTGCCGATTTGGGAGGGCTACATCTCATCCATCGGGTACGCGGTGGGCGGCCAAACGCTGGTTCGCTCCCTCGACAACATGATGAACGCGGTCACCGTCCAATTCGACAACGCCGCCTCGGCAACGGTCAATACGACCTCGACCACGACCGCCAACAACACGGTGTCGCAAGGCCTGTACGGCGTGAAGGAAGGCCGTATCGAGGCGGGCGTACATCACAACGCCAACCAAACGCACAAGACGGCGTTGCGCGATACGATGTTGGCGTACGCCTACCCTCAAACCACGACCGCGGTGGGCGGCGGGGCGACGATCATCACGCTGGAAATGCGCGGCCTTGCCGACTTCGCGTTGGGGTGGCGCGTGTACGAAAACACCGCCGATGTGCTGGAAACGGCAAGCGCGATGTTTACGCTATTGACGGTGCAAGGCGCCATCAGGTCGGGCAACGTTGGGCTGGTGGCCGAAACGGCGGCCTCCCACCCCAGCACGTTCGGCCTCGACATCGTGACCAACGCCGGATTTTCTATCAGTCGGAAGTCGCAATCCGGCCAAACCTACCGCCAATTCATCGATTCGATTGTCGAGGCGGGGAGTGGCGCGCAACAATGGGTGTGGGGGATTGGCGCATACGACATCAACACCGGCACTCGCCGCGTCTACTATCGCCCCGCGTCCACCGCCGTGCAGTACACGGTGAACGCCTTGCGCGATGTCGGGCGCGTCAGAAATTTGCTGGGGCAACCGGTGCGCGGCTGGAATGTGCGCCCTGACGCGGGCATCCGCATCAACGATATTCTAGTCGGCTTCAATCAATCCGGTGACGACCCGCGTACCGGCTATATCGAGGCGGTCGAATATGACGGCGAAACCGGCCAAATCGCTTACGCCACGGGCGAAAACATCACCCTTGAGGGTGCCCTCGGCCTTAACCGCTATTTCCGTCGGCATGGGCAAGCGCTGACGACCATCCGCATGACGCGCTAGGGGGTGCCATGACGACCAAAGAATTGCAGGAGGTTTTGAACGCCGCGCAAGCTACCGAGCTTGGCACGCTCATATTGGTGGTGGTGTTGGCGGTGGTGGCCGTGGCCGCGTTTTTGCTGATGACCATCAATCGCAGCCGCGTCGGGCAATCCAGCGCACTGGAGGCGCTGTTGCCGATCATCCAAGAATACCAAGAGGCCAATCGTGACTTGCGCGCCGCCATGCGAGAGGATGCTAAGGCGCGGGAGAGCGTAAACGCGGCTACGATGATGGCGCTGCAAAACCTTGTCAAGGCACAAGAGGTGATGTCCGCCTCGGTGGCCTCCAATCATGAGGTGGTCGTGCAACGCCTCGACAAGGCCGATACCGAGCGCGACCGCCGCCGCGTCGATTTAATGACGGCGGTCACGGAAAGTCAAACGCGCCTACTGGAGGCATTTGTTGCGCAAATCACCCCGCAAATCACCGTGATGCGTACCGACCTCGACACGACCCGCACCGCAATAGAGCAGGTGCGCCGCACCGCGGCAACCAAAGCTACCTTAAAGGTGGCACGCGGCATACTGTCGCGCAAGCAATCCGAAATCCTAAAGACCCTGGAAGGAATCAACCATGAAACACACGCGCTTACTGATGCTGTGCATCGCATTGGCCATATCTTGCCTGCCGTCACTCGCCCAGACCCCGACCGCCCCGCCGGATGGGACACCCGCGACGCCTGAAGCCACCCTCGAGGTGCCCGCCGCAACGCCACCCGCGCCGGCGCCGGAGCCAACCCCCGACCCGACCGAGGGGGTGTACGCACTTGCCGACCGCCTCGCCACACTGTTGGTCGTGCTGTTGGGGGGTACCGCGCTGGCGATTGGCGCTACCGGCGTGGCCATCATCCGCGCCATCTTGTCGCTACTCAAAGTCATGGTGACGCTGACCCCCAACCGGCGCGACGATGCTATTGTTGCCCGTTTGTCGGCAGAGTTTGAAAAACGATACCCGCCCGCGCCGCCTCGCGGCTGACGACCGCCCGCCCGACCCCGCCCGACCGGCGGGGTCTTCTTTTGTCTTTATTATGAGTATTTAATGAGTGATTATGATAATTAACACCAACAATGTGGCAATTGTGCATCGTGTGGTATAATTCTGGTATCGCAGGAAACACAAGCAACAGAGTAACCCCATGACCAGCAACCGCACCTACCGCCTCGACATGCAAATCAACGGCAAAGAGTACTTTGTTGCTGACGCGCCCGCCACCACCGATGGGTACGAGAGCATCCTGCGCGGCTTGACGCGCACCTTGCCCGCGCTGTTCGGTGAGCGCGTGGCCGCCAGCGTCGCCGGTTTTGGCGATGCTGAGCTTACCTCGGTCGAGATGGCCGAACCCGAAACGCTCATCTGGATTGCCGACTACACCGATGTTGACGATGTGAAGGAAGTCGTTTGGTGCATGTGCTTGTGGGAGGGTGACGAGCACCTGCAAAGCCTGATGCCCAAGCCGGTGGCTGAAGTCGAGGCCTAGCCCCCGCCATCTGCCCGCCCCCGCCCTCGCCGGTGGGGGCACCCCTGACCCTGACCGACCGACAAACTGGAGACCTGACCATGACCAACATCCCCCAGCCAACCCCGACCGATTGGGCATTCATCGACCGTTACATTGTCGAGGCCGGAAGCGGCGCGTTTGACAAGGGAGACCGCGCCTATGCGTGGGAGTGCATCCGCCGAAACGTCATCGGCAGCGCCGCCCAACTTGGGTTTACCGTGCAAGGCATGATTACCGCCGCGCACGAGTGGCCGCACATGGCCGATGTGTGGTTCGCCCGCCTGCGCTACTACGCCCCATACACCGCCGATGCGCCGCTGTCGGATGAGAGCGCTGAATATTGGTTGGCGCTCGGCGTGTTGCGCGTCATCCGCATCGACGCCCTGCGCCTTCAGGCCGATATGGCCGCTACGGCGGTCGTGGTGGTGTGACGATGGTCGATACGCGCCCGCTTGACGACCACCACGCCGCGCTGTTGGCGTGGTACAAGGCCGAAGGTAACCCGCCGTTTCGGTGCGTTGCCGACATCCTCGACACCATCGAAAAGCCGCCCGCGGCACCCGAGCCCGAGCCGGTGCCGCTGGACATCATCGAAGCGGCGGACATCGACGTACCCGAGACGCCGATGACCATCACGGAATTGGCGCGGTACTTGCGCCTGACGCCGAGCATCCTGTACCGACACGTCAATCTGCACGTGCTGGCGCTGGATTGCGACAAGCCCATCAGCCCGATCCGCATTGCCCGCGCCGCGTCACCCGACGCCATCGCCGAGTACCTTCAATCCGACGTTGCCCGCCAAAGCATCCGCCACTCTCGCAAAAGCGAGACCCAACGCCGCGCCAACCGAGGCGCACACCCGTAGACACCCGCGCCCCTGCCCGACCGGCGGGGGCGATTGATTGGAGAACCCGATGCCCCGCACCCCAAAGCAACGCCCCATCGACCACGCCGCCCGCCCGCTCGGCATGACCGCGCCGGAATTGGTGGCCGTTCTGCTGCACGCCGCCCGCACCGCAGAGGCATATTGGCGCGATACCGGCCACCCGTCCCGTCCCGCCGCGCTGACGCGGGTGGCGGCGATTACCGGCCTGAGCATCAGCGGAGTTAGGATGATTAGGAATAGATTAAAGGCTTGAATAATTGACGCCCACAATGTGGTAAATGTGCATTGTGTGGTATAATTCTGGTATCGCGAAGCACTGAACACAGGAGTAACCCCATGACCAGCACCCCAAACCCCCGCACCCCCATCGCCCGCGTTGCCGGTGACCTCGAGGCGATGCGCGCCGATTGGCAAGACCGCCAACGCGCCGCCCTGACCACCGAGGCTAAGCGTGTGGCCAAGTCGGCCAACGAGGATTACCCGTTCGTCATCGCGTCCAAGTGGCACGACGGCACGCGCATGACGCATTTCTTTTCGACCGAGGCCGCACGCGCCGCGTTCATCGCCGAGACCGACGCCCGCTTGGCGGCGCTGGGTAAGACGTGGTTGTACGGGCTTGCGCAGCCCGCGCCGGTGGTCGAGGCCAGCGACGCGGAATATCTCAGCGCAATTCGCGCCGAGCGCTCCGCTCGCGCTGAGTATTTGAAGGCGCTGAACGCCATCATCGATGCGGGCGCCGCGCACAAGGCCGCCTACGGGGAAAATTCGGCCTTCGAGGCCACCCCCGCGTTCGCGGATTTGGAGGCTGTCGCGTTGTCCGCGCACGCGGCATACGTGCGGCAGCTTGGCGTGAGCGCCGATGCAGGCGCCGCGTGGGAGCGCGCTCAGGCGCCTGAGGCAATGGCCGAGGCGCAGGCGCGCCTTGGGCGATTGGTGGATGCGGACGCCTCGGCATCCGCCGCCGAGGCCGAGTATCGCGCCGCGCAAGCTAATGCGGACGCGGCCTACCGCCGCTACTTGGACGCCCAACACGCCGAAGATGCGCATGTGCGCGATGGCGATTTCGCCACGTTCGCCGCCCAAAACCCCGACGAAAATTCCGGTGTGGATAAGGTCTTTGTGGCCTTGCAAGATGCCTCGTGGGCGGCGCACCGCGAGTGGGAGCGCTTGCAAGAGCTTGCCGACGTGGCCAAGCGCGGGTGGGATGAGGCCTACGCCCTGACGCCGGAAGGGATTGCTGACGCGGCGCGCCGTGCCGAGATTGCGCGTGGTATGGCCGCCTTGCACGCCGAATTGGACGCCGAAGCTGAGGCCGACAAGCAAAGCGGCGTTCGGGACATTTTGGCCGAATTGCGCGGCCAGCGCTACGAATTCGGTGAAGACGACGCCGAATAGCCCCCACCCCCGCCGCTCCCACCCGTTGGGGGCGGTCAGGGTGGCGACTAGCCCACACCGCCGCGCCGGTTGCGCGATTGAGAGGATGAACACATGACCATTTGCCAAAGGTGCTACCGCACGTCAAACGAAGCCAGCACTTGCCCTGTGCCCGTGCCGCATTGCCCGCACCGTGAGTTGACCGTTGCCGACGTACTGGCGTATAACGGCGTTCCTCACGGGTTTGTCGCCCAATTCGACGCGCTGTTGCGCGGGGAGGTCAAGCGCCTGCAATCCGAAAACGCCGCCTTGCGTGCTGAACTTGACGCCCTGACGCCCAAGACCCCCGACCTGACCGAGGGGCGCTGGGATACCCTGACGTGGCCGGAACTGTTGGAACGCTGGGGGTTCACCTTCACCCAAGACCTGATGGGCACCGGCACCGATGCTTGGTACCTCATCCGCAAAATCGCGATGAAGGCACAGAAAGACCGGATGATCGACACGGTCGTGATGACCACGCCCGACGGGGTGGCCGAGGTCGTCGAAATCGAGGATGACGGCGACGGCGTGTACACCATTTGGATGGTTGTCGATGGCGAAGAAGTGCCGTTTGAAATCGACGACACCCTTGACCCCAAGCCGGTGTTTCGCCTGAAGCTTGACTAATTGGAGACCACGCCATGACCGAACACCAACGCCTGACCATTTCCGCCCTCGAGGCCAGCCGCCACGCTGAGACCTTGCCGCCCAACACCCCACAACGCGAAGCCGCCGAACGTGCCGCCAGCACCGCGTGGGTGGCCGCCGTGCAAGCTGCGCCGACCCAAACCGAAACTGACAAGGAGTAACGACATGACCACCCCCACCCCTGAAGCCGCAATTGACGCCGTGCGGGCGCAACGCCACGCCGTGGCCGCCGCACAAGCCGCGTTTGACGACACTCTAACGCCCGAGCAAATCGCCGCTTGCGCTGAATTGGAGGCCGCGCAAGCCGAGCTTGACGCGCTGGTCGAGGTGGCACGTGAGGCCGTCTTGACCGCCGGTGCATCGCCCTCGACCGCGTTTGTCCTGAGCACCCGCGTCGAGGTCAAGGCCGCCAACCCCGCCGCACTGCCTGCCGAACACCTGACCGTCAAGGCCAGCGCCGCCAAGTTGGTCGGCACGCCGGAGGCCGAGGCCGCCGGTCTGACCGTGACCGAAAAGCCGACCGTCAGCTACTACCCCGCCCGACTGTAACCGAACGGGGGGCGCGCATCCGGCACGCGCAAGGAGACCAGCATGAGCAATGAGATGATCGTCATCAATCCGCAGGTGGGCGTACAAGAAGCCGTGACGCGCAAGGACATCGTGGCCGAGCTGATGCGCCAAAACGTCCTGACCGAGGGGCACGACTTCGGCACCATCCCCGGCACCGACAAGCCGACGCTGTTCAAGGCCGGTGCCGAGCGCCTGTGCGCAGCCTTGCACCTTAACCCCGTCTTTGAAGTCGTCTCCAAAGTGGAGCGCTGGGATGAGACAGACCCGCTTTTTCATTACGAGGTGCGCTGCCGCCTCATCCACATCCCGACCGGTCAAGAGGTAGCCACATCGTTAGGGTCGTGCAACTCGCGTGAGGCGCGCTACCGCTGGCGTTGGGTGAGTGCGGATGACATCCCGTACCACCTCGACCAAGAGAAACTCAAGACGCGGTCGGGCGCGGTCTTTGAATTCGACTTCGCCATCGACAAGGCCGAAACGACCGGCAAGTATGGTAAGCCCGCCGAATATTGGGAAGCGTTTCGGTCGGCAATTCAAAACGGCACGGCGCGGCGCGTCAACCGCCAAACCAAGAAAGGCACCACGCAAGGCTGGGAAATCGGCTCGACCGAGTATCGTATCCCCAACGACGAAATTTTTACGATGGTCAACACGTTCTTGAAAATCGCGCAAAAGCGGGCATTCGTCAGCGCGGTACTGATCCCATCCAACGCCTCATCCATCTTCACCGTTGACCTTGAGGATTTGGCCGGTTTCGGGCTGATGGATTTTGAGCGCCAAATCGGCGTGAGGGTCGAGGCCACGCCCACGCCCGCACCGCAGCCCACCACTGAACCCGCCGAACGGGTCATCAGCATCACCGGCGTCAGTCGGAAGTTGACGCCCGACCAGCGCGTGTATTACACGTTTGAGGCGCCTGACTTTGACGGCGTTGTGTTCGCGTGGGAACTGAAGGAGTTTGTTTACGCGGGGTACAACGCCGATGTGTGGACGGATTTGGAGTTTGGGGAGGGTATTACGTTCTCGCTTGTGCTGGACGACGCTACCCACATCGGCGGCGTGACCGTGCGCGAGGTCAAGGCGGGGCGCTGGCAAGTGACCCACGTTGCGGACAACCCGCAAATCAACCCCGACGCCGATAGCGTCACCCTCGATTAACGACCGCGCCCGCCCGACCCCAACCAGTCGGGCGGGCTATCTGGAGACCATCATGATTTTTCAATTTACCATCGACCAGCTATTGACCGGTCAAAAAAACCAGACCCGCCGCCTTGTGCAGGACGGGGACAAGGCCGAGGTATGGGAGAACGCGGTGCGCCGCCGCACGGTTGACGGCACGCAAGGCGGCGACGTGTGGGCGCTGCACAGCATCCATTGCGTCACGACCTCGACCGGCAGGATCAAATGGCGCGTAGGCGGGCGGTACGCGGTGCAAGCGGGGCGCGGCAAAAAGGGTGTCGGATACATTCGCATTACGCGCATCCGGCGCGAAATTGTGTCGGACATCACCAATGAAGACGCCCGCGCCGAGGGCTTTACCGACCGCAAAGATTACCTGCGAACGTTCAAAATCATCCACCCGACGGTCGGGGTGCGGGCGAGCGTGTGGGTGCTGGACTTTGAGGTGGTGCCGTGAGTGCCGAGCAAATCGCCCTACCGCCCGCCGTCACGCAAGCCCAGACCATCGCCGAATATTCCGCCGATGTGGACATTTACGAATCGGCGGTCGGGCTGGGGATGTCATTGATGCACCAAGGCAACCTCGCCCGTGTGGCGCTGGGGGTGCTGGCAAGCGCTCTCGACCGGCGCTATGGGGCGGGCGCGGTGCAACTGTGGGCGTCTGAGGTGCAACTCGGGCGTAGCACCGCCTATGAGTACGCGCAAGTCGTCAATGCGTTGGGCGTTCATGCGACGGTGCGCCACCTCGAGGAAGGCCGCTCATGGAAGTTTATCGTAGCCCTTGCGCGCCTGCCCGAGGCCGCCCGTGAAGAAGCGCTCGCCAACGACCGCCTGCCCGACTCGGGCGCACCGCGCAAGCCCGCGCCTATCCTTGACCTCGACGGCGTGCGGGTGCTGGTCGATGGCGGGGCGTTAATCATCCCGCTCGGCGACATCGACGCACCCCAGATTGACCCCGCCCAACCTTACAGGATTACCATTCATGCCCTCTAAATCCGAATTCATCGGGAGCCTGAGCGGCTCCCCCGACATCCCGCAAAAGGGTATCATCCGCCTCGGCGACGTGGCGCTACCCATCGACCTCGACCGCGTGCCCAAGACCGAAATCTACCACGTGATGTACGCGGGCGCGCCCATCGGGGTGGTGGCGATGTTCTCACGCACGGGCGGGCGGGTGCTGTCGGGGCGCATCGAAAACGTGGCCGTGGTCATCGCGCCCGACCCGACCGCGCCCGACGTGTGGCTAATTTTCGCCCGCCCCGACGCCAGCAGCCGCATGGCCACCCTTGCGCCGGTGCGGGTCGAGGCGCCCAAGACCTGCCGCGCCTGCCGCACCATTTACGAACGCCCGTCCGAAGCGTTTCACCGCCTAAAACGCTCCAAAGATGGCTACTACCACGATTGCAAGGCGTGCGTTAAGGCGCGTGATAAGGCAATCCGCGAGGGCAAGCGTGGGGAGACTGACCATGAGTAGGCGTTGCCCACAGGTCATCCCCGCTAAAAAAACGTGCGCCCGATGTGCCAAGACCTACCCGAACGTCTTGGGCGCGTTTTGGGTGTGCAGCGTGTCGCCTGACGGGTTTGCGCCGTGGTGCCGGTCATGCAGCCGACAGGATCGACGCGGGTACCGCTTGGCCATCCGCGCCCAAGCCGCCTACCGTGAGCGGTGCCGTGCCTATTCCAAGCGCCACTATGCGGCCAATCGAGAGGCCATCCGCGTCAAGCGGTTGGAGCGCATGAAAAACCGCGCCAAGCAAAAGGCGCGTGCCGAGGCCTTCCGGCGGGTCATGTCGAAATTCGGGCAGGTTGACGCGGGCGACTGAGCGCGGTACAATGGTGGTGGTGCATTGGTCATGCTACCGCCTCCAGCAGGGCGCCCTCGGTTTCGGGGGCGTTTTGCGTTGCCTTGAAAATCAAAAGCCCCAGCAGTTTCCAGACTGCTGGGGCTTGCCTCTTACAAACTGTAAGAGACTGTGATTGAAGTTGGCGCTTCAACCACGGGTGTTACAGGTGCTCATCTCAGAAGTAACTACCCCAAAAGGGGATCGATTTAACACGCCAAACGGAAGGAGGTCGCCTGACGCCCCCACAGTATAGCAAACAGCCAACATCCCCACAAGGGCGTTTTGCATCACCCTTGACGCCGCCCGACCGGCGGGGATATAATCAGGTCGTGGGCAAAAGCCCGCCTAACCCCATATAAAAAGCAACCCCGCAACCTGTGGCAAGGTACGCGGGGTCTGCCAAGCGCAGAAAGGAAGGTTTCATGCGCCTGAGTTACCCATATTTTACCTAACGCCGAACCAAAGTCAAGCCGCACGCTGTTAACAGCGCGTGGCATTTTCGTTTACCTACCACAGATTGGAGAACACGATGAACGATCGTATTCAAGACGCCCGTGGGCGGGGCGGATGGGCGGTACTCGATACCGGCCTATTTGACCTCGGCTTGAACGCCTACGCTATCGCGGTGTACGCTGCGCTTTTGAAGTTTGCCAATTCGCAGACCTCGGCAGCCTTCCCCGCCGTCGGCACGCTTGCCGAGATGGTTCAGGTCTCCCCGAACACGGTACGCAAGGCATTGGCCGACCTTAAAGACGCCGGTGTCATCAGCGTGCAACACCGGCAGAACCCCGACAACCCGACAGTCAACCTGACCAACCTCTACACCCTGCTACCTATGCCCAAGCCAGTGGGGGGTACTTCACTGCGTGAAGTAGGGGTACTTCACCACGTGAAGGGGGGTACTTCACCACGTGAAGGGGAACTAGACGAAATGAACCAGAAGAATAAAAACAACTCCCCGCTGCCGCGGGACGAAAAGAACCCCCTCAAGGATGAGCGCCGTCAGACCATTCAAACCGCCTATGAGCGTACCCATGCCGACCCTGACGCGCTCAGAGAACGTGTCGAGGCCATGCCGACCGTGACCATCGATGATTTCACCACGACCGCCGACCAGCTTATCGAGGCCGAGGCCGCCTTGCGAAACGCCATCGGGCAAGCGCTGGGCTTTTGGCGTTCGTCAGGAAACATGTATTACCGCATGTTGGCGGGCAAGCCGTCTAAGGCACGCGCCACCGAATTCGACGAACACGCCTTCACGCCCGAAGATGGCGGGGCTGTGTCGGATAGCGAGTTGCGGGCGTGGTACGCATGGTACCGCCGCCAAAACCCGACCCTGAACGTCCCGACCACCCCCCACAAGCTCAAGGCCAGCATCCTGCAATACCGCTTGGCGATGGCCGAAAAGCAACGCCGCCCCAGCGCGCCGAGCCGGTACGACGCGCCCGACGCGGCCTATAATCCTGATGAGTTGCGCGCCGTGTTGCGTGAATTGAAGGGAGAATGACTATGCCGATGAACAAGAGCAAGTACCCACTGAATTGGAAGCGTATCAGCCTCGAGGTTCGGGAGCGCGCTGGGCAATGTTGTGAAGCGTGCGGGGTGGCAAATCACACGCTGATTTGCCGGTCGAAAACCGACCCCGTCCGTTACATCGCCTACGATGACATCGCCGATGATTGGTATATCCCGTTGCCCGACGGTGGGCGGGTGTATGAGAGTGAAGACGGTCGGGAGTTTGACTCGGCGCAATTCGACCGTACCAAAAAGACCCGCGTGGTCTTGACCGTGCATCACATCGGGTGTCCGCACCCCGACGGGCGGGCAGGTGACCCGCGGGACAAGATGGATGTGCGCCCCGAAAACTTGACCGCCCTATGCCAGCGGTGCCACCTGTTGGCCGACCTTGACCACCACATGCAAAACGCCCGCCGCACCCGCGCCACCAAGCGCCATGCCCGCGCCCAAGCCGCTGGGCAACCGCCCCTATTCCCCGAAGGAGAATGACCATGACCAACTATCATCCTGACGCCGTGGCCTTGTACGCCGCCCTCGCCGCCCGTTACCATCAGATGGTCGAGGTGGTGGCGGGCATCAACGCGAAAGACCCCGACCGCCGCACGTTGGATGAGCGCTTGCGCCTCATCCGCGTCAGTGCCAAAGCCGCCCGCCTCATGCCCGACCTACTCGACCTACTGACCGACATCCACGACGCCGTGACCCTGTGCGACTGGGAGAACAACTGATGGCACGCAAAAGAGCAGCCGCAACGACCCCGCGCACCGCCGCCGAAATGGCGCGCCCCCTGACCCACGCCGAGCGTTTGGAGCTTATCGAGTGGCGCCACACCCGCCTACGCCTGTTGCGGTTTGCCCGCACCCAGCCCGACGCGGCCTATGCCCTGTGCCGCCGAGTCTTGTCGGCAGGAGGCTTGCGCGTTCGGTCAAGCAAGAAAACAGGCGATGAGCGGTACGTCAGCATCCTCGCGCCCGACCACGTGACGACGTATAGCGCCTACGCCAGCACATTGGCTGAAGCGTGCATCGCCGCCCTCGACCGCTACCACCATACCCGCCTGAATTGGAGATAATCGAATGCCCCGCATGACCAAACCCGCCCCGCGTGCCGTTACCGTTGACGCGCCGCACAATGTCGAGGCCGAGCGTGCCGTCATCGGCGCGTGCCTGATTGCCGACGCCTTCCCGCTGGTCAGTGGCACCCTGACCCCGCCCGACTTCTTTTTGCTGAAACACCAATACATCTGGTCGGTCATCAACGACCTGCACCGCGCTGGGCAGCCGGTCGAGGTCTTGGCCGTCCATACGCGCCTTGCCGAATTGCGCTTGACCGAGGCCGTGCCGGTAGCGTATCTGGTCGAAGTGCTGAACGCTACCCCCAGCGCGGCGAATGTGGAGTTTTACGCCCGCGTGGTCAAGAACGCCTCGCAACGCCGCGCCCTGATGCACGCGGCAGACGCGATGAAAGCGCTGGCGATGGATGAGCAGCGCCCGACCGACGCGGTGCTGTCCGAAGCCTCGGGCATGTTGACGCGCCTAATCGTGCCGGATGAGCGCGCTTCCGTGCCATATGCCGCCGCCGCCGAGACGGTCATGGCCGCATTCTTGGATGATATGGAGGCGGTGTCTGACGGGCGCGCCCCGCAAACCGCCGGATTGCCCAGCGGCCTCCCGACCCTGACCCGCGCCATCGGTGGGTACATCGCGGGTCACTTGGGCGTCATTGCGGCCAACACAGGGGAGGGCAAATCCGCGTTCATGGTGCAAGAGGCCGTCCACCTCGCACGCCGTGGGGTGCGGGTGCTGTACGTCAATCTTGAAATGACCGCCGCCGACCAAGCCGAGCGCATCATCACGCAAGAGTCGGGCTTGTCGATGCGCGCCATGCGCGCCCGTGGTGCGCCCAACCCGCACGACCTGCGCAAGGTGATGCACGCGCACAATGAAATCAAGGCTATCCCGCTCATCTTTCACGACGGGAGCTTTATGAGCTTGCCGCAACTCGAGGCGGTCATTGCGTCGCACGTGGCGCGCCACCACGTCGAAATCGTGTTCGTCGATTACCTCACGCTCATCACGTCCCCGACCGGCGGCACCGCCTCGACTGCCGACAACATTGCCGAAAAGGCGGCCACTGTGAAAAACCTCGCCAAAAAATACGCGGTGCCGATCGTCACGGCGGCGCAGATGAACCGCACGACCGCGCAAAACCCCTCGGTCAGGCCGTCGATGCACTGGATACAGGGGAGCGCGGGCATCGCCCAGAACGCCGATTGGGTCGGCATTATCCACCGCCCAGACTACCGCGAAGACCCCGCCGAGCGTGAGGCGGTCGAGGACGCCCACCTGATTTTGGGCAAGGTGCGGCACGGCGCGCCCGCGACCATTGACCTGCTATGGTTGTCGGAATTTGCGAAATTCGCTGAGAAAGATTTGCGCAGGGCGTAGAAACTGTGGTAAAATGATGGTAATCCGGCGGCTAGGGACGCGACCCGAACACCATTTGCTCCAATGGTTGCCGCCGGAATTTTGGAGCGTAGCACAGGAGCCGTGCATGACCACCCCCCGCGACCTCGTATACCAAACCGTTTTTGGCACCACCCGCGACGGCCTCGCCGCCGACCTCGGCGTGACGGTTGCCGACCTCCCCCGCGCCCTGCCGCCCGCCGCCCAAGCCGTCCTGTTGGACGCGCTGTCCGTGACCGTGCAAATCATCACGACCCCCAGCACCCTGCCGCCCACCCGCCGCCGTGACGCAACTGAGGCCATCATCCGCGCATCCGTCCGCCGGAAAATTTTCCGCGAGCGCGGACGGTGGGAGGTGTGGTGATGAGCGCCATCCGACACCTCCGCGAGCAACCGTTCGTTGCTGCAACGGCAGTGGCCGCCCTCGCCCACAGCACGTGGGCGCTGGGCACGATGTTCAGCGGCACGCAACCCATGCCGCCAATCATCGGTGACCCGCTCCAAGCGTGGTTTGAATTCGTCATCAAAACCGCCGCTTGGCACCTGCCCGCGTTCGCCATCGCATTTGCGTTCGATGTCGGGCAGGTCGTGACGGCGCATGAAATCCGCACCGCCCACGCGGCAGGCCGCAAGCCGTGGCGCAAATACGCCGCGTTCATCGTATTTGCGCTGGCGACGTATTACCTTCAGATGGTCTACTGCGCCCACCACCTTCCCGCCATCACGCTCGGGGCAGGGGTATCGGACGCCCACGCGGCGATGGTGCAGATGTTCATTGATGCGGGCGTGTGGGTCATTCCCGCGTTCTTGCCCCTTTCGACCCTGTTGTACACGTTCGCCGCCGATAGCCACCCCGCCGCGCCACACGCCTCAACAGCACCCGCGCCCACGTCGGTCGTGACGGTCACGCCCGTGCCCGCTCCTGTCGCTCTGCCGACCGTTGCCCAGTCCGCGTTGCCGGAAGGTGACGCCACAACCGCCGCGCCCAAGCCGCGCAAACCGCGCAAAACCACCGTTTCGCTTGACGCCCGACCCACTGACCTCTTTGGAGACCTGACATGACCAACGACCAACTCACCGCCATTGTCCAGCGCATCCGTGAGATGCACGTCAACCCGCAGCCCGTCGTCCGCATCGGAGATATGTTTGACGCCACCTCGACCCACGGCTACCGCCTCGAGGATGGGACGCCCCTGATGCACGCCCGCACGCACCCGCACAGCCAACAGCCCGAATTGGCGTTCAGTCACCCTGACATGGCGTGGGTGGTCGAAAACCTCTGGCACATCCTGTACACGGTCGTGGCGCTTGACCACGACGTGAAGCGCCTGAAGGCCGCGCCGCGCCCGACCCTTCCGCCTGAGCCGGTCGGGCTTGTGTCTGATGACGGCCTGACGGTCGGTGAACTCGAAACGTTAGTGGCGCGTATCCGCAGTTCGCACCGTGAGTATGTGCCGGCGCCTACTCCCAGCCCGTGGGGCAAAGACTACTGTGGCCGGTGCGAACACCCCCTGAGCGAGGCCGATACCTGCACCATCCGGTTTCCGCACTGTTTCGGCAAGCCCCCGACCGCCGCGCAAGCCCTCGAGGCGATGACCGCCGAATACATCCTCGAGGAAGATTTGGCCGTGTACGCTTGGACGTTGCGTGATGAGGCGTTGCGGTTGCAAGCCGAGGTTGAGGCGTATCAGGCGGGCTTGCACGCGGCCAAAACGTTGGAAATGTACAGGGTCATGCAAAGCGAGGAAGTCCTGCGTTTGCAAGCCGAAAACGCCGCCTTACGCGCCGAACGGGACGCCCGCGTTGCCCGCCCGACCGATGAATACACTGCATGGCAATTCATGCTTTACCAGTTCCCTGAAAAGTCTCGCACTGAGACCCCGCGCATCCTGACCGACATGACCAACGCATTTGAAGACTTTGACGAGGGTGTGCAGCACGTCCTGCGCGAGTACGACCTGACGCATGTACAACCCCGCATCATGGACGAATATTATACGCCGCAGCCGACGCAAGTCATCTTCGATTGCGTGGACAAAGATGCCACCGAAGACAACCTCTACAAGACGTTGTACAGCCCAAAATACTACCGCGTGATTGCGCGGCTTATCACCGTGACGCGCAAGGGGGTAACTCATGACCGCGCTTGATTTTTTGGCCTCGCAAGTCGAGGCACTGCTGAAAGAAAACCAGCGGTTACAGGACGAAAACGCCGCCCTGACCGCCCGACTGAAAGAGGCCGAAACGCTTGCAAGCGCCGCCACCGCGCTTATCGAGGTGCAACGCCAGCAAATCGACACGATCGTCCGTTCGGTGCGCGTGCAGCCCGACCCCGACGGTGGGTTACGGGAGGGTGGGCAATGAGCGATTACACCACAGACCGCAAAGCACGCGAAGAAATGGCATGTCAAAACGCCCTTTCACATGTCATCGACATTGATAAAAAGGCTTACCCGCTTACTCGTTCGGAGGCTATCGCAATTCTTCACCACAACTCAGATGCTAAAAACTTTGAAGTGTTGGAGTTCCCAAAAACTCAACGCAGGATAGTCCGACTTGTGTTACTGCCGGAAGAGGGAGAAAAAACCCACGTTGGTTTTGACGCAAAAACAGGGGTTTACAGCGAATATGCTCTCG
>JACCDR012409974.1_pt1 | contig 28869 bp, 18 predicted proteins | sample 7446431 | NCBI WGS metagenome assembly JACCDR01 (sample SAMN15323443, study PRJNA562643) | freshwater metagenome | isolation source: river surface water | place: USA:Blue River Watershed | collected 2017-08-17 | reverse complement strand
CTCATCCATGAGACAAGGGGTCGACTTTGCACATTGATAGTGCGGGTAAAGGTCAAAGATGAAGTTAGTCGGTGTCGCCGTGAGTCCTACCACCAACCCTTCCTGCACATCTGCTGAAAAGTATTGGTCAAAAATAAAGTTACCAAGTGAATAAAAGACAGGCACCGTGCCAATCATCTGGATATCTTGTGTTACATGTGGATGATGACCAATAATGATGTCGGCACCGAGCTCCGTGAGGAGCGTCGCAAAGTCACGTTGCGAACGTGCATGCGTTAGTACATACTCTTCACCCCAGTGCACGTAGGCAATTTGGATGGTTGATGAGGCACTTAGTTCAGTAAACAATGGTCGCAATTCAGCTGCTGTCGGAGTAACAAATAGTGTGTGAAGGCCAATCAGTCCGATAGTCTCGGTCCCGTACTCAATATACGCAAGACTAGTGGTACCAACACTCGCTGCGTCACCAAACGGCACAATGTTACGCGTAGACAGTTCTCGGACAGCATTATGATAGCCAGACAACCCATGGTCACGAGCGTGATTGTTCGCGAGTGATGCGTGAGTGACGCCAAGCTGGTCAAGTATCTCAAGAGATGTTAAAGCAGTTGAGAACTGCATCCCGCCACTTTGAGTCGGCTGATGAGGCAAGGCGATAGCGCTTTCAAAGTTCACCACGACCGCTGTAGAGCTCGCAAATAACCGCATGAAATCAAACGGTTGTACCTGGTTGCGCGCCAGGAGCGTTTCGACAAAACGACCGAGCATGATATCGCCAACAAAATACACTGGCGATGGAAGTGCCGGAGCATCTACTTCGGTAGCGACAGGTATAATTTCTTCTTCAAGAGATTGGTAGACCTGTGTGGCAGGAACAACAAGAAAATAGCTTGATACAATCGCGGCCAATATGATACTACTAGCGAGTATCAAAAACTTGCTTACTTGCACCATGGAATACACCAGCCTGTTCGACATACATGAGGTACGTCAGACCGAGAAGCACAATACTGAGCGCGAGCGTCACCGCCACTAGTGATTGGGTCCGTTCGATTTTGCGACGCTGCGCCTCGATGTTCTCACTCACCTTTTCTTCTCCTAAGGAAACTTTTACCCCAAGTAGCGAACTGATATCAGACGGAGAGAGTCGGTCATCCGAATGAAAGACACGATGAAGCGTATCGACGTGAGTAGCCTTACTATCTTTGTTCTCCTTGAGAACCATGAGTGCGGTATCAACGTCATTATTATCCCAGCGGGCACTAATGAGAATCGAACGAATCTCCTCGTCATCAGCGGTCGGTGGAATTCCGTTGGCCTTAAGGATGGTTTCGATTTGTTTCTTTTCTATCATGTTGATTTTTTACGCTTACTGTTTAGTCCATCATCAGACATATATTGTCCATACAGTTCAAGCAGTACCAAAAACAGACTAATCATGACTGGTCCAATAATAAACCCAATTGGGCCAAAAAGTGCGATACCACCAAGTACTGACAGCAGTACCACAAATGGATGGAGATTGTTTCCGCGACTCATGAGATACGGACTGATGAAGTTGTCTACTACGACAATACAGACACCGGCCCAAATCATGAGACCTACCGCAGCGCCAAAGTTACCAAGGTACACGAGATAGAGTACCCCCGGTACCATAATCGCAATAGTGCCAAGGCCTGGTAATAAGGCGCCGAGCGCACCGATAGTACCCCACAGTATCGGTCGTGGTATACCAAATATAGCAAAGCCGATACCGGCAAGGAGACCCTGAAGAATCGCCACCAACACCGTACCGGTAGCTACTGAACGGATTGAACGGGCGATGCGCTCGAGAATGATCTGATCTTCAGCGTCTTTGAGTGGACTCACGCGTACAAGCCACCCCACCAAACGCTCGCCGTCCTTGAATAAATAAAACGACCCAAGCATGGCGATAAGGAATGTCACCACCACAGACAATGTCCCCGTGAATAAGCTGCCGAGATTACCAGCAAACCATGATGCGCTTTGTTTGATTTGTTCGGAAAAATTTATTTCGAAATCTGGTACGTAGGCCTGGATGGCAGTTTCGATACCACTCAAGAGCGTATCGATAGGCATCTGGTCAGTAGTTTCAATAGAACGATAAAATGACACAAACTCATTAACCAAAAGAGATGAGACGAGCGATACGGGAGTCACGATAGCAACAAACACGATGAGGGTAGCCAGAAGCGCAGCCAACGAGCGGTTTTGCCGCGTAATAAACCGAAGAATAAAGCGGTACATTGGGTAACAGATGATGACGACAATCGCGGCTAGTGCGAGTGCGCTCAAAAACGGATACAACATCTGGAGCGCAATAAAACCAACCAAGCCGAGTGAGCTAAAGAAAAAGGTGTACTCGACAATGCGATTTTTACCCATAACAAATTACCTACATACTATACCAGGCAGGTGTCAGAACAGAAACTATCTCAGCGCCTACTCCCGTGTACAACAGACTATTCTTTTGACTCGAGATAGGAGTTTACTATTGTGCGCATTGCTTCGATAGTCTGCGGCTGACGCTCATGTCGCCACAGTTCTCCAGAAGCGGTAAAGAACAACGTCTCCGGCATCGCATAGCCCTCAACTTGTCCGTAAAAGTAATCTGTAGAGTCAATCACGATCTCGATATTGTTGAGCGGTGGCAAGGTAGCCAAGTAGCGCTCCGCCATTTCTTTTGGCTCTTTGCGATTGAGCGCAATAAAAGTAATACCACGGTCTTTGTACTCGCCCGCAAGCACATCAAGTGCGATGAGTTCGTCCCGAGATAACGGACTCCAACTCGCCCACGAGTTGATATAGAGAGCCTCTTTCCCAAGTAAGTTAGCCAGGTCAATGGGCGCTCCAGTCACCGACACATACGCCGTTTCGCCTGGCGCACCAAGGAGTGCTTGGCCAGCGGCACTTTCCTCTACTTTTGTCTGTGTCACGACAAGGTACGTCACATAGGCCCCAACGAGCAACACAAACCCAAGGACACAGAGAATAATAAGAGTGGTACGGCGTGACGTTGGCATAGATTATCCCTTTATATAGAGCTCAAACGCTTCCGGAGTCTCACCCGTGGCTGCTTCGACGAGATTTAATTCAACTGGTTGCCCATTCCAGGTTGCTTGGTGTGTTGCTCCACTCGAAGCGTTGGCATTTACGAGGAATCGCTGCGGAGTCACCACCTGCGCACACGTATCACTGTTATTAATAACACCAAAGTTGTAGGTGATTTGCTCAGGGAAAGACTCAGCTACAGTGGCTTCATACGTCAGTAGATCACAAGGTGTAGGCATCATAATTTCGCCAACAATTGTGTGCACTCCATCTATAAAGAAGTGTTTAGCATCAATTCTTGTTACATATGACGGGACAACTGGTGGCACTTCTTCCACCGGAGCCGGAACCGATACCTGCTGGCGTTCGAGGTAGGTATACGTGAACATACCGACCACAATCGCACCCAACAGTACACAAACGAGGACAATATCGCGTTGACGCATAGCTTATTTATTATGCACTACTAACATATAGTAGTATACACCTAGCGAGCAAGACTGTCTTTGGCAGCGTAGATAACAATCGTTGACTCATCACTCGCATCTCGCGCAGACAAAAGTGCACCAGTAAGGAGTCGACTGAGCGCGAGCGCAGTTTCCTCCTGTCCTGGAGAAAAGATGATGATGGTACGGTCATCACTTCGACTTGCATCAACCGTGAGGGCTGATACGGCATATCCCTGTTCTTCAAGGATGATGCGAGCTCGGGCACCAGCGCCGACTTCCCCACTTACATTCTCAACACGTATTTCGGGAAGTCCCTCTTTTGGTTCTCTGAACGAGGTAGCGAGCTTTAGCTCTTCATACGCAATATCTTCGGATGACATAACAACATCAGCGCCGGGATTGTTAATAGACACTTCGTAATGTGAACGATCTTTGAACATACCAAAGACAGCCACAGTGGTAATGACGAGTACCACCAGTACTGCGAAGAGTGCCATTACGGCCTTCCCGTGCTTGAGTAGGAAGCGATACAATGAACGATACTTCTCACCGAGACCGATGGCTGCTCGCCAGGAGTCGGCCATTTCTCGATAACTAACGGTGACGGGTGCAGTGACTTGGTTGTACCGTTTGATAACGACTGTTTTGTCTACTGCCGCCTCACTTCGAGCATGTTGTGGTATATACGGCCCCTCCCTCATAGACAGACCATTGAGGGCCAGCATGCGCTCAATATAGCGGCGAATGAGCCACATACCAAGCTTAATGGTTAAGAAAAGCACCAGTAGTGTTACCAGAATCGTGGTATATGGTATCACCCAAAAATAGGTGGTACTGGTGACAAACTGCTTGCTCGCATCTCCATAGCCAAGCGTTGCCACGGCTTTGTATCGCCCGATGTCATAGAGCGCCGTGTCCCCTGTCCAAGTAAAGGAGAATTTACGAATACTCGTCGGGAGCACATTACCAAAATGAGTCTGATGGTTGATTGGAATGACTCCTCGCTCTTTACCCCACATGTTAAAAATCTTGATATCACCCTGCGGCTGAATATGTACATTACCCGTATTTTCGAAGCGCAGGTCGAGGGTTACCTTTGGTTCCTGTACGACTGCTTCTGTCGTCGTGAACTCACGGATATTACCAAGTTCAATCACGTCACCAGCTACGCGAACGAAGAAAAGGGCCGTCACGAACTGAGCGGTCTGTACCTGCGAGAGGTTCGGTTCATCCACTGGCGGCTTGGTACCGATTAAAATTGCCGCGTAGTGCCCCCCTGGTGCTGCATCAGTTGGCACATTCACCTGGAGCGGGACCTCTACGGTGGCTTGCGGCGGAATAACAACCGGATCACTCGGGACACGAATCCATTCTGCCAGCGTCTGCCCTTTTGTCTCTTCGGCAAAAATTGGTATCAGGTCCCCACGACCATCTTCACCAAGCGGTGCAAAATTTACGGGCTGAGGATAAACCGTGAGCGCATAGTCATTCACATTGATGACCCGGACTGAACTCACCCACGCTTGACCAGGGTTGGCCTGCATCTCAAATAGTGTTGGTGAGACCGAAAGAGTTTGCGAAACGCCAGCTGATTGCGCAAACGAAAAAACTGGGAGCAAACAAATAGCGACAAGGAGAAGCTTAATTCTGTTTGAGATTGATATCATGGTCTTTGATATTACTGTGCACCCCAGTACGGACATACATGGCGACCGACTCATCATCATAATGAGTAGTCGCCTTTCGACTCCGTCGGAGATACAGGAGTGTCAATACAAGCGAAAGAAACAGTAAGCAACCGAATATGGCCAAAATGAGACGCACCGGTACAACCGTAAAGAAAGTAGTATCGTAGAGGTTGGCTCGTTGCGTTGACCCATACTCGAGATTCAAGAACGCCTTGTGTCGTCCGTAGACACCAGTGTCGGGCAGGGTGCCGCTAAAGGCGACTTTATCTCCAGGGGCCAATACACGACCATCAGTATTAATAGCGAGGTTCCCCACCTCACGACCACGTACGTCGTACAGAATTATCTCCCCTTGCGGTGTAACCGGTGTGTCACCGATATTCTCAAGCTCATAGGTGACCGGCGCCGCTCCCGCTCCAGTTACGTACCGTTCAATCTGAAAACCATGCAATCGTAAGTATTCGTTATTGGTATCAGCGGTTGAAATGCGCATAATCACACCTGGTGCACGCCCGTTAATAACAGCCGTTTCAGCTTCGTCTCGTTTGTCACCAGAGCCAAAGCCAATAAATGCATAGTAATCACCCGCTACTGCATTCGGATGAATCGTAATACTGACAGGAATCTTGATGCTCTCACCTGGCTGCAACTCAACTCGAGCACGAGAAATAGCAATCCAACTCGTTACATTGCGCGGTTGGTCGGTCATCACCGGTGACTCAAAGGTCTTGATAGACCCATCGTCACCAAGTGATACCGGATGCACCGAAGGGAAAATCTTCACTGGCACTGCACCAGTGTTGGTGATTCGTACTGAGTCCTCGAGCATATCGCGCGCCTCAACACTGTGCTCAATCACTGGCGGTGACACGGTATAGCTGTTTGCTCCAGCCACCTGCGGCAGCATGAGTACAGAAATGAGAAGTGATAGGAAATACTGCATAAATGTTAGTAGGCTGGTACGGCGATATAAACAATTTCGGTCGTATAAATTGCTGCTGGCTGCGTACCATGTACCCGCACTCTATATACAATATCATGAGTATCATCAGCTGGTATAGGGCTGTACATAATTTCGGCCGGTGACGTATGGAGTCCAGCATAGCTATCAAGTGGGGCAAAGCGCGTTGACCCGCCCGAGAGGGTGGCATCAGTCGTATGATACCCAACGCAACCAGTACTACTCGCGAGACAGCCAATAGCCCACGAGACAGGCACGGCCTTGGTGCCCGAGATAGACGGAATCGCAGTACCGTAATCATTTAAGAGCTGTTGCCGGGCAAAGGCAAACACTCGGTAGCCATCAGTGGCGTTCGTAGATAGACCAATACGATGTGCTGCAAAGGCATCAACGCCGATTGGCAGTGAACCAAAGGTAATACTATCAACTGTGGTAGTGGCCGTCGTCGTAATACCAGCAGTGGTTGTGCCCGCACCAAGGCCAGTAATGTTGAGTGCGAGTTTTGGTGTCTCAGCCACGAGACTCGGGAATGTACCACCCCCCACTACCGGCACGGGCACACTCTCAAATACCTCAAACAGTCTAAAGTAGTAGACCGCACCAGCCCGAGCTGCCTTGTGGGTGAGATAAAAGGCAAATTCTTTGTCTGCTCCAGCTTGATGACTAAAACCAGTCACAAAGGTCGGACTTTCATTATGGGTACCGCACCCAATGCCCACACCAGCAACACAGCTGTCACTATTGGTGAGCACTTTGGTGGTTATAGTGGCATTGTCGACCCCCCCACCATCGGCATAACACCAGGTAGATGTCGCGGTGCAACTGCTACTTGCAACCACAAATACCGGTGATGAGAAGTCGGGACTTTCGTCGTATTGCAAACTAAATTTAACATCCTGACCAGTAACATTCTTTCCTTCACCAACCGTCACACGCAGCGCGATGATATCGTTATTTGCGATTTCAATCGGAGCAACTACTTCGGCAGCAAGTGGTGTCACTGGTGTCTCGTTTTGTGCATCCTCATAAAAGCGCCAGTCCTGAGTCCGGGGTGAGTAACCAGCTGTGCGTATCTGCGGATAGTTAAAGTAACCATCAAGTGGGGTGCCGTCACTTCGCACCATGCGGAAGCAGTAGTCGCTTCGCGAAATCGCTCCGTTGTGCTCAACAAACCAGTCATATTCAACATCTTCACCAATATCTACCAAGAACGGATTGGCAGGAGCTGGATTTTCTTCTACAAGACTACCGGCTCGGTCTGCAACAGAGATAAGGAGGTCGCCACCCGTAGGCGGATTTGTACTGAGGGACGCTCCGTTAGTTGTCCCCGTTGCTGCTACGCCACGCCAGATACCACTTCCGCCGGCCACGTCGAGGTCGGTCCAGGTACCGATAGACGAGCAAGAAAGACCACGCAGACCATACTGCAGTTTAAAGTCATAGAGACCAGCTGGTAAGTTGGCATTAGCCACCCGAAGCGTCATACGCAGTCGCACCTGGTCACCTTCGCCAAGTGGCTCATCGAGTACTGTAATCGGATTATTTTCACCGAGGTTCGTAGGTCCGGGCGGCCACGGATCTGACGGGGTAAGTGCGTTGTTATCAACATACATGCGGTAGTAGTTTTGCCGCACCGCCAGACCACTGACTGGCCACTCGACAATCTCGGTACGATACGTCATTTCTCCTGAAGCTTCACTGCGCCACAGCTCATACGTAGTGGTGCTGGTAATGCGCGCACCAGCAAACACTAGTGGGAAGTTGGTATTGGCACCAACGACGCGGGTGTTAGCAAAAATCGACGCATTATTAGTTGCTTCAATCGGAGAGAAAATAGAAATCGAAAGGGCGACGGGCTCAGTACCGTTGTTTGTTGTACCATTGGTACGTTGTACGTCCATGGCTCCAGCACTGGTTTGCATATTTTCTATCACCCAGGCAACTGATGTGTGACTGGCCGTCGTAGTGGCGGCTGGCTCGAGTCGGAACGACACCGCTCCGATACTTGAAAGCCACACTTCGTGACCGTAGTTATTGACGTTACCGAGCGCACCCATTCGTTTTTGGGTGTGCAAAAAAGTTCGCGCGAGGCTGTTGACCGGAGTGATAGACTGCGTTTCGGTAATTGTAGTTGATGCATAGGTATTTTCGACCCGTTGCACTTTCCAGTTGATGCCGCTGTACTCGACCACTGCGTAACTCACATCGATTTGTGTCGAACCGTTAGCTCCACGTGTAAAGACCGGAACATCACTCGCAGCATTCCAGGCTGACGTCACTTGACCGGCAAAATAGTTATTACGTGCCGTATGGTAGTTGCTGATACCGGTAATAAATACCACCACATCACTATCATCGGCTACACTCGTTACGGTACCGGTAGCTACGTTGGCTGCAGCACCCATGGTTGTGGTTCCAATACGACGCACTATCATTTCGTTGTCGGTACCAGGATCACCAATAAATTCGACAATTTCCCAGCTGGCTCTCGTGTTACTCGTCGCCGCTGGCGGACGAGAAATAGTGAAGCTGGCAGTGAGATCATTGACCCGAATATAGGCCGTACTGTCGTCAGCGTTTAGGGCACCACCGCCGGCAGTCGTACGTCCTGCCGCCGTATGATGCGTATCAGTGATACGTACAAAGGCAGTGGAGGTACTCGAGGGCGCAGTGTAGTCGACACCCGCAACGAGCGTGAGACCAAGACCAGTGATGGTAGCAACACCGCGTTGCACTTTGAAGTCTCGCTTCGGAGCGGTGGTTATCTCTGGATACTGTACATAGGTCAACGGCTCACCCAGTTCGGTGAGTCGAAAACAGTAGGTCGTATTAAACGCAGTAATATTGGTTGAGACAATACTAAATTCTAATTCAGTAAATTCGGTGGTCGCTAGCGCAAAACTGCTCGTTGTGCTTGTGGTATCTCGCTGTCCAGCGTTTGCTACCAAAAAGCTCGGATTAGGGTCAGTTATACCACCAACACCAGTCGCTATATTTGTAGTGTTTTGCCCATTCGTAAGCTGTGCAGAATCAAACATATCCCAGTCATCAGCTGCATCACCCACCGATGTCCATACACTCACCGCACTACAGGTTGTGACCCGTGGTCCGAACTCGAGCCGGTACGCTGTTGCCACTGAGGCAGCAGCTCCTTCATTGGATACTGCCATACGAAGACGGATCGGTGTATTACGGGCATGATCGAGCAACGGTGTGTTCTCACTACCTGCAGTGGCTGAGGTCGATGTCGCTTCTCCACCGGTGTTAGTACGCCAATGATAGCCACTTTGTGTCATCACCGGGCCTTGCAGCGTCGTACTGCCAGTGAGCGCAATTGGCGTTGATGGTGATACCGAGCCAGCAGAAACAATAACATCACTCGCCGGTGAATTAATTTCTATTTCTATGATATCTCCGTTGTTGGCTGAATTTCGTACGTCCAATACAACATACACACACATAGTCTGTGTCGTGGTGACATTCACCGATCCAGTAAAAGTTGACGTGCCATTTGGTCCACTAAATCCGTCAGTGTCAGTACTCCCAAACTGTGTCTCGCTACCGCTGTACGTTTCACTTGAACAATCATACGGCGCTGTCGTATCAAGATCGTATTGCAGTCTAATATTATCCAGGTCTGCGAGCGCATCAACACTTCCACTTTCAGTGACCATAATGCTCGTCACATTACGATTGCTTGTATTTTCTCGGAGTACAAACTGTCCACCAATATGCTGGTTGGTAGACGGTACCAAGAGCGACGCGGCTTGTGTACCTGATGCTGAGACACTCAAGTCAGCGGCAATGGTAACACTCGGATAGACGGTATATACCGGCAATGGAGTACCGGCATCTGTCAAACGAAAACAGTAAGTTGTTCCTTCAACGGCAGTCGTAGAAGCCACCAATGAAAACTCAAGTTCAACAAAATTTGTCGTCGATAACGTAACAGAACCAGTTTGTGACGAGACCTCACGTAAGCCACCATTCGGAGTCAGAAATGTCGTGTTCTCATCAGCCGTTCCACCCGAACCAACAGCGATATTAGTAGTATTTGCCCCTTCCACAAAGTTTGATGAAAGCGACATATTCCAATCATCATCAGTCGCACCTACATCAGTCCAACTACTCGTATCATTACACGTCGGTGCAGCCACACCGTACTCAAGCCGAAAGGCAGTAGCGGCGCTACTCAGAGAACCTTCGTTTGATACCTGAATGCGGAGGCGCCGTGGATTGTTTTGTAATAGCGCCGCAATCGGGGGATTAGCCACCCCACCGGCCGCTGAAGTAGCAGTTGTTTCCGACCCATTATCGTTACGCCAGTGGTAGTGGGTTTGGGTAAGTTCATCATTAGTAATCAAAGTCGAAGTGGCAAATCGAACTGGACTCATCGGCATCACATCCACCCCACCAGTGACAATAATATCGTCGTTAGGTGACTCTACCGAGAGCGATAGGGTCACACCATCGAGTGTTCCAGCAGCAACATCAAGTACCGTATAGAGACACATGGCCTGCGTCGTGGAGATACCCACCAATCCTGAAAAGCTTGCTGTACCATCAGCACCTGAGAAGCCATTGGTATCAGTTATGCCATACTGCGCCTCTGTACCGCTATACGTCTCACCAGCACAATTGTATGGTGCGGTTGTATCAAGGTCATAGAAAAGCTTAACGTTTGAGATATCTGTATTACCCGCCACGGTACCTCGTTCTGTTATCACGATATCCGTTACATTACGACTACTTTGACTTTCTCGTATTACAAACTGTCCGCCAGTATAAAAATTACTCGTCCCAGCAGTAACAGAAGACACCGGCGTACCACTGGCTGTCAACTTGGTAATTGGTGCAATATCAGCAATGGTTTCTCCGAAAATATCATCCGGGGCAGGATCTTGCCAGGTGACATAGATACGCTCATCACTCATGAGATTGATATCAAGTCCGCGGTAGTCCCCAGCCACTGCATTTACTGGCCCCACCGCAGTGCTCCAAGTAGACATTGCTGATGTCGAAGTAGCATAGTAGATGTTACCGGTAGTTGCAGTTGCTGGTGTCGTTCGGAGTACGTAGCCTACATACACCGTGCTGGTATTGGTATCCAATCCAATGGCGACCATCGTGAGACCACGACTCGCAATATTAGTGAACACCGCAGTTGTATTGGACCATGATCCGGAAGAAAATTTGGCGGTACGGACATCGTGGTCAAGGGTTGTGTAGTTATCATGATCAGCCGCGTAGGCAAGGTACACATCGCCGCTCGCGTTGTCGACCACTGCAGCCATACCAGTGTCGTAGGTAGAGCTTTCCACCGCCGCCCCATCAATCGTAAGCCAGCTCGCTGACCAGGCTGACCCATTCCAGACGCGTGATCGTATTACGTTCGCACTAATGTCGCGATTGATTAGTAAAATCTGCCCGTCAGTGAGTGGAATGAGAAGATTCCAATCGTTATCGAGGTCCATAAAGCGAGTGCCACCTGGCTCAGTCCAGTTGCTCCCGGTTGCACAACTACTACTACAACTCACTACGTAGGAATCAGATGCGTCAGAAATCCCAACAAAAATTCCTCCACCGGTTCCTTTGGTGATGGTGAGATTGTTTGTCCCCTGGACAAAGGTGCCGCCTTGACTTGAGCTGGCACTAATATTTACTGGTGCAGTCCCCAATAATCTGGTGTCACTGCTCGTATCAAGCGCATTATAAAACGTAGCATCAACAGCCGAAGCTGTCTCCATGGTAGCAATATGAATAGTTGTTCCGGTATCACCAGCGGTCCAACCGTCATACCAGACCGCGATACTAGCACAGTCCGTCTGAGCATCAACGGTCACGGCCGCCCCCCAACTCCCTCCTCCATTAGTAGTTTTGCTGTACACGCACGCGCCCGATAGATCACGATAGAACTTGTAGCCTGTCTGGTCAGATATAAATACGGTTTGTGAACCACCGAAGAAAAAGGAGTTGGCGTCGGTACTAACCGTCGCATCAATTGTTACCACCGCCGCCTCAGCAAACTTGGGCCAGGCCATGTACTCAAGAAATGTGAAGTTGAGGAAAACTGTCACCGTCAGCAACACAAAAGCAACCAGCCGTTGTGCATACGAAAAAGACGCGGGATACCTCCACATGCTTGTATTTTCTCACGCGTTGGGGTAGTTTCCTACCGCACCACTGTAGAGAAACTATTCCACCACAGGTATGTCAGCAGGTGAAGTCGTAGCAATAAATGGTTCGATGACTAAATCAGGAATTGGTGGCGCCACTTCTGCCGGTGACTCAATCATCGGAATGTCGGCCGTTAAATCAAGCGTCAAGTCACTGACGAGTGTTGTAGTAGCAACGTCACCAACGGGTAGTGGTGGCGTGCTCGTTCCAGAAGTTTCTAGCTCACTCTCACCCTGATCCTCTTCGGACACCTTGCTATTTATAAGCGCTCTCGTTTCACCCGTTGCATCTGGCTCGGGGATATCTTCAGGTAGTGGCGCAGGCTCCTCAGCAAATGAAGTTATTTCACCAGTCACGAGGTCAAAACCTCGAGTCACCACGTCACCATTGTCCATAGTCGCATCGTAGACGAGCACCATACGCGGGTTGGTGATAGTACCACCTTCTTCATCACGGATAGTCATGTAGGCCCCGGTGTCGAGGTCGAACACTTCAATCGTCTTTTCGCCATACATAACGCGATGCCACACCACTAAGTTGTTACGAACCACAGGTGCTAGGTTATGTTCGACGGTCTCAGTTAGCTGTTTGATGCCACTGCCGTCGTACATCATGATTTGCCAAGCATCATTAGCCCAATGTTGCCAAACAATAATGTTGTCAGCTCGGAAAGGCTCCATGTTGTTGGTGCTGGTATCAGTGAGCTGAAATTCTTCTCCAGAAGCTACATCATGCACAATAATCTGGTAGCGCTCATCAATGAGTCGGTGCCAAACCATGGTATCGGAAGCGGGGTCATAGTACGGTGATGCATCATCAACGGTGTTAAAGCTGACCTGAGTTAACGTATCACCATCTTTGACATAAATCTCTAAGTCACCGTCAACATCGGGTAACGCAAACAAACCACGCTCCGCTGTCGGCTCGGTGGTTGTTGATTGCTGACAGTAGAAGGAACCATCTTCCACCGCGAGACAGTTTGTCTTATCAAATTGAATTACCTGATCACTTTCAACAGTGAGGGTGGGAACAGAATCAGGAGTGCTTGAGGCAGTTGTTGAAGTAGCCTCGATTACTACGTCAGTGGAAGTTGCCTCAAGTACTGAATCAGGAACAATGTCAGAATCGGGCAATAGCTCTTCTACTGGCACGTTACCACCATCAGTATCAGACGCACTATCAATCTCCGTATCAATCGTTTCGGGAACAACTTGTTCAGGCACTGTTGGTACAACAGTTTCTTCTACAGGAATGCCTATAATGACTTGGTCGGTTCGTTCTTCGACTTCATTGGTCAGCACAGCAATCGCCTCATCTGTCACCGGGGAAAGTGTTTCAACAGTAGGCTCTATACCAACCTCGTACGCAAAACTACGTTCGACTGTTTGGAGTGAAAATGAACATAAAAGTAATACGACAAAAGCCCGCACAAACGCACGTTCAAAAACAATTCGATACACCAAAGCACGATGTGGTGGTGAGGATATTGTATGGGCTGGTATTTTTTTCATTCAAAAGGGGGCTTCCATGCGAAAGCTAGGTTTTCCCCCATCAGATATATAATACCAGTGGTCTGTCAAACGCGTATTTTGTTTATCAACATCTACTGCGAGCGGAAATAGTTGGATAAAAGTATAGAAAAGTCTCGAAATGTCATCGCTCCATCATTATTAAAATCGTAGCGATTGTTTTGTTTTGCCCATTCCACCATAAAAATGCTAATGTCGTCAAATGCAACACGACCATCACCATTAACATCGGTGAGTAACAGTATGGTTGCTTCTCCAATTAACGCATCATCTCCAGTGCTACCAATCGCAAGTGTCGTTCTTCCTTGTTTAGATATATTGGTGTTTATTTCAGTCCCCTGCCCGTCACCAGCAAGCAAACTGGCTGTTTCGGTCACAAAAGTAGCTTGTCCGAGCTCTTTGGCTTTGACATTAATCGTCGCAATCAGATGTTTGCCAACAAAACCACGGCGATAGGTACCCCCTTCAAGAATTACCGCTCCATTCTCAACCCGAGGGTCACTCGTCCACAGTGTAATAACGGATTCACCACGATCAATGCCAAGTATTTCGGTAGTTTCTGTTGGGAAATTGATTCGCAAAGACACTGCATTCACAGGTGTGGTTGCAACTGCATAGACATTTATTGAAAAGGTCTCACCTTTCTCTACCGTCTTGCCAGCAGTCTCCAGCACTATCTCTGCCTGCGAACTACCGATGACACTGGCAACACTGAGCACCACTGCAATCAAGAGAAGCGTCGAAAATGCGTACCGCACCGTGGTACTACGGCGCGGGAAGGCACTCGGAACTAGGTGACGAAGGACTCGGCTGAGCCAGGATTTCATATACGAAGGAGTTCGGCTCGCGTATTTTCGATTTGTTGAATACGAACAGTCATATTATTGCGCGTTTCGGTGACCGCTTGGAGAGTTTCGGTAATTTCGGCTGAGTCTCGACTTTTACCGGCGAGTAACGCCATGATGATATCCCGCTGTAAATCAACGAGCGTATTAAAGTCACTCGACAGCAGCAGTTCATCATCAGCGATACGCTGCCAAAGGAGCACGCGCTCTTCCCCTACCGTGTCAGTAGTGAGAACACGGTTTCGAAGCGCAATGTAGTCACGATACACCGCTACTTCACGAATCAGACGTGCAACCATAACTGCCTTTCGGTCTGCAAAGTAGCTCCCACATGAAAAGAACAGACTATCGAGTTCGAGTAGCTCTGCTCGAGTGATATTCGAAGATAACTTATCTAGAAGTGACTCAAAGCGTTGACGCTCTTCAGCTGAACAATCAACAACGATTCGTTCAGTAATCTCATCAGCACCGCTTTGCTTGGCCAGATCAGCTATAGTCACCAAGACGACTTCTTGTTCAGCAATATTAGCCTCGAGCGCAAGACTGGCGGCTTCAAGCTTCGATGCAACGGTCGCGGTAGTGTACAGATGCACTCCATAGATGGCCACTGCGAGTGTCACAAGTCCGATAATAAGTTGTCGTCCAGAAATATGCATACGGGAGTTTGATTACTTATCTACTAGTCAGGTTGGTCACGTCTCGGACCTCTTTGGTCACCTTACCTTCTGCTGATTCTATCACAGCTTTTATATCACTGATAAGTGCTTCTTCGGCTGTAGTCAGTTTTTTGGTCTTGCGTGTAGTTACGAGATCCTGTTCATGAGTCTCTAGTACTTGTTTGATACGATCAAACTCAATCCGCAGTACATCTGAGACTTCCTTGCTTTCTTTGGCGACAAAGCCCCGGAAAAGTCGATAGCGACGTTGCGTGTACGCAAAACCAAGCACACAGAGCACGAGCATACCAGCGAGCGGTATAATTACCGAAAGTACACTAATAAGGAAGGTGCCGATTTTGATGAAGCCTGATGGACGCACCACAAACTGCACTGTTTCGGATGGCTGACTCTGGGCGCCAAACTCATCTTTAGCGGTAGCGGTCAGTGTATAGACACCCTCCGGCAACGCGCCATTTGGAATGACTCGGAACGCTCCAGTTTCATCGCTGGTAACCTCGTACGTGAGCGGTTCGGTATTTGCTTTGACGAGCGACACGTATACTGTCGAACGTGGACGGGTCGTACCAAGGAACACCGGGATAACACCCGTGTTTACTTCAACTGGAATATTAGTAAAGCGCGGAGCATCAAATGACTCGATATCAAATGTGAAGGTAGAAACACTACTATTACCCGCAGCATCTATCGCCTCAACCACGAGCGACTGGCGACCGGGCTTTAGATCAGTAAGCTGAATCTCACCAGTATTCTTGTCGTTTTCGATGGTCTTGGCTTCGCTACCATTTAGCTGTACGACGAAGCGTGCAATGGGCGCGCCAGTCGTATCGGTTGTGGTGGCAATAATCGTCTGGTTTGGATTAGCAAGATTACTTTGTGGGGCGAGGCTAAGGGTAAGACCATTGGGTGCCGTACCATCGACTGCCAAACGGTAGTGCGTAATTCGACCCCACCCCTCAGCATTACGGAATTGCATATGGAAGTACGAGACACCATCTTCAAGATCTGGAATCGTGATATCACGAATGGGCGAATCGTAGACTTTGGTAGGAATCGAGCTTGGGTTGGTATCGAGCAAGGTGCGGACCGCCGTCACATCAGACGGCAATGTCCACGAGAGTTTGGCTGTACGTTCCTTTGACCAACCATCTGGATTGCCGTGAGTCTCAGATGATATTTTTGGGGCCGCTGGTGTGTTGGCAGGCGGAACGAATTCAACAATAGCTTCAGGCTCGGGGGTTTCTGATACGGCAGAGACAGTATATGCACCGCTACCCATAGACGTAAGTACATTTGTACCTCGACCATCCGCTGCCAGGACTGAACCACTCGTCAATGAAACACGTGGTGAACCGGCTCCCAAGGTACGAAACGTTACCGACATAACCGTACCTGATCCGCCAGTGTAGCCAGTTGGTGAACCACCACTGAAAGTAATCGTACCGGCCGCATTTGAGAAAGTTGGCTCGGTAGTCCATAGATTGAATATTGATGACGTACGAGAGACCGACACTACTTGGAGTTCTTTAGGATTGAAGGTCAGTGTACCGTCCGCAGCGTTGATAGGCGCTCCTTTAGTGTTTACGACCACCCGTACTGAAAAGGTACTCCCGGTTGTGTACACGCCGGTAGCAGGACTAAGGGACAATGTCGATGCGTACAACAGTGGCGCTGGAGCGATGAGCAGTGCAATCAGCAATAATCGAAAGAACAGATGCATACAAGAAGGAACTAGGTAATAATTGGTGTATCAGTATCACTCAACACCTGAGCGGCTACTCGACGTCGCGCACGGACACGGCGGACTCCCCACAGAACTACTAGGAGTAAGATGAGTCCACCGAGAGCCGCGAGTCCATAGAGACCATACTGGTACCACGGGTTAGCAGCGGTATTTTGTGGTGCCAAGGTCGCGATGTATTCATTGCCCGCCTTATCGATAGCGCGCACGCGAATCGTGCTGCGAAGCGTCTGGTCTTTCAGAATATACGGGCTGCGGGTTTCGAGCCATGGTGCAGTAGCAGCACCAAAACCAAAGAGCTTAACATCCTCTGGAAGCTCTTCAATGACTTCGTAGTAACTGATGCCACTTTGTTTGTCAGTAGTATTAAATACAATGTAGTACTCCTGATTAAACGCAAACTCATCACGTTCGAGGGTAATCGAAAACGCCTCTGGCGGTATCGTGTCAGCCGCTACCGTATCACGCCACTCATCGACAATTTCATTGCCAACCACCTGATTGAGCGTGATACTGGCGCCAAGGGTCTGAAGGTTGGCTTCAGTGCCAAAACCGTCATTGAGGTACGCTTTGGTCTCCGGTGCAAAGGCAATCTCGCCAGAGGTGACTGCCGCACCCCCACCAACTGAGAGCCCCGGAGCACGGAATACGAGTTGCAAAATAGTGTTTGTAAGCCGTGGATCTCCCTCAATACGGCCACAATAGCCGTTGGGAATACCCCCAGCAAAGGTAATACGACGGTTCTCACGATCAATGGTCGGTTGTTCGACCCAGACTGGGAAAATCGACTGTCCGGTTGAGATATCCACAGGGTTGATGCCCTCATTATACGTAATGACGCCATCAACCGCGTTTATACACTCTCCTGCCGCTTCATCGGTGTCGAGACGGATTGATAAGGTGACTGCATCGCCTCGGTTGAGACTGGGCTGTGGCGGGTCGATATAGAGAGTGGCGGCATGTGCCGGAGTAGACACAAAAAGCAAAACGCACCATAACGCGAAACGGATACTCATACAGGTAGTATACAAAATTAAATTAAATTAAATTACCGTTTGTACACAAAACAAAAACCCTCCGTGGTGGGGAGGGTTTTTGCTGTATTACTCCAAGCTTGGACCAATATTCTTTAGAACACTGGGGTTGCTACGTATGTCAGCGTAGCGGTGTAGTCATCACCAGCTTCTTGAAGCGGTGAAATTTCGATTTTGTAGCCAACTTTAGTTCTACCGATGTTAGCAGTAGTACCATCAGATGGACCATTGTGTCGAAATACTTCTACCGGGGTCGTCGAGGCCGAGACAAAGAGTTGGCCTGAAGCGCCGGCATCAAATGGATCGGTAAGACCAGCAGTGAGTGAGGCGTCTTCGGTGGTTAGACCCCAATGACCCCACGTATTCTCATTACTGATGGTACCGGTTGGTGGATCCCACGCCACCGGAGTGTTCGTGAAAGCACCATTATTGAATCCATCGATGTCTGCTCCCGTCGAAGAGAGAAGTTGTTGATCAACCTGTACCGTCACTGCGAATCCGTAACTAGCGTTTGTTGATACCGACAGCTGCTGGGCAGCGGTGGTAGCAGTGTTCGCTTCAAGTGTACCGAAGGCAATAGCGGTGGCGGTTGATGTACCGGTGATCGGCTCCTGGTTCACGGTGCCAGTAGCGACACCAGCCACCGTAAAGGTGAAGCTTGTGTCGACAGCAGCGGTAACCACAACTGGAGAAATGATAGCAACACGAGTTGCACCATTGTCTGCAGTACCAGCGTCAATCGTGATCTCATATGAGCCCACTCCTGGGTTGGTCAACTGCGCGTTACCAGCTGCCTCAAATGTGGCATTGGTTCCGATCTCAATTGTGGTAGTACCATTTGCAGGTAACGAGGTACCAGTACAAAGCTCAAGAGAGATTGTGTTGGTACTCGTTGAAAAACCGATTTCTCCACCAGTACATCCTGCAGTGACAGACAAATCTGTCCCATCATCCTGCACGTCTACATCGTCAAAGTTGACTGCTCCGAGGACGAATGGTCCTTCAGAGAAGTTGATAACGATGCTTTCACCGTTTGGTATACCCGTTGGGGTAACAAAACTGATGGTGTGGTTTGATGGCACACTCGGCGCTGAGTCCGAGAGTGTATCACTGACTAATCTGACATTTGCGGCCTCCGCGAAGCGGAATGTTGGTAGACCAAGTGACCATGCGAAGATGGCTAGTCCAACAACAAAAGCCACTGCTTGGAGTAGTCCGAACGTTGATTTCGTTCTACTCATGTACTTCTACGTTGTATTAGCCTGACACTGTGCATACGACAAAAAGTCAGTGCAACAGCGTGACTCGCGACCCGTCATCGCTCAAAAGAGTAGGTCTCCACCCCATTTCCTTATGGTGAGTGACAGGCATACTAATGCTGTAACAGCGGCTGACTGTCCTAGCATTCCATTGTGGTGGGAGCTAGCAGTATCATTAAAGAGATACCTCCAACATTAGTACCAATTCATTGTAGCCCGCCAGACTTCGCAAAACAGAAACTTATACACAAAATTGTAATTATGAATTTGAAATTCATTACGATACTTCACCAAACTTGACCCTGCCAGACAATACCAAAAGCAGCGAAATTCAAAAAGCCAAAGCCGGACTCGCTGATGTAAAACATAATTAGATTTTAAATGTTTAGAGTTCAGCAAATGACCCTAGATTCGAGGCGTGCGAGGAAATTATTGTGAGCCGTACTTGCTGTACGGTGAGAAATAATTTACCGAAGCGCAACAAAGAAGATAGGGTTAGTTGGTGGACTCTAGCCGCTCCAATTGAAAAGAAGAATCGAAAAGTCCTCCAGTCCCACTCGCCCATTACTATTAATATCTGCTGGTGGATTAGAGTCGCCGCCAGCGGTCTGCCACCAGAAAATGAGAATCGAAAAGTCGGTGAGGTTGACTCGACCATCACGACTGAGGTCGGAGTTGCTACTCGGCGCACCGTCTACCCCGACAAGGAGCTGTACCACTGTACTGTAGCCACTTTGAGTCAAAAGGGGTGGTGTTCCGGTTATAGAACGAACTTTGATTGGATACTCAGCGTTGCGGAGACTGGTTGTATTAAGAGAGAAGGTGTAACGACCAGAAGCGTCACTCGTTGTACGTTCAGTACGAAGACTACTGTTCCCTACTTGAATTTCTATCTGGGCGTTAGGAACCGCTTGACCAGTGATGGTCACCGTACTTCCCGGGCTAACGCGATTGTTTGACAGGGCCAGTGTCGGCGGGAGCAGGATACCGCTGACGTTAGTAATTGCTCCCTGCGTTACGTCAAAAGTACTATTGAGCGTAATTGATCGTACACCAGCTGAGTCATTTGCCCAAACACCGAGTGTCGCCGTACCGGCTGAGGCCTCAGTCTCAAAATCAAACCGTCCCGTACTATTAGCACGCACCGACCCAACCGCTCGAGTGTCGAGCAAAAAGTTAATCTGCTGATTTGGATACCCAATACCTGACACACGAATCGATGAGTCGCCTAGGTCACGTGAACCACCGCCACCACCAGACCCACCGCCAGAGGAACCGCCACCGCCTGAGCCAGCTGGTTCAATGGTACAAGTGGCTGAGCAAAAGTCACCACTATCATTGTTACCGTCGTCACACTGTTCAGCAAAGGTGGTCTGAAGAATCCCATCACCACAGTACGGTCCAAAGTCACAGACTGCGTTACATTGTCGACCAGCAATAGTCGTACTGTAGAGACCAGTTTCGCCAGGCACGTCACACTCTTCACCCACGTCAACGAGTGAGTTACCACAAATACTGAGATTAATGGTCGTCGTTGCTGTCCCGGTGGTAATGATTTGGGCTTCAACTCGATGCAGTACACCAAGAGACACAAGAGCGACGGCAATGAGTGCCAGGCGCAACATACGCTAGGAGCGACGACGTGATCGTCGGTTATGAATAATATAGAGGACAACTATAACGAAGGCAAAGATTGGGAGCAGTATGGAAAGCTTGTGAGCAATTGAAAGCCCCATAAAACCATATCCCGCGACTTGGAGCGTACCATACGGAAGGATACTCAGATTGATTTCTCCCTCCTGCTTTATCTCATCTCCATTCATGATGCTATAGCGAGCGATGTAGCTACCGGCTGGCAACCGAGTTGGGAGCGAGGCAGTGATTTCTTCTGTTGCATACGGGGCAATTTTTTTGAGGCGTCCTGTGTGCTCGGTCTCTTCAAGGAGAACCGAACCGGCTCGATCAAAAATGCGGAACTGTACTGTCGATGGTGCAATGTCAACATTACCAGTGTTCTCGATAAGCATCCCGAAGTTAATTTTTCCAGGGAAGTACAACCACCCTACCTTCTTTCCCTCATTGAGGTCATTGATGGTAATTTTTCGTACCCGGAAGTCTTCAATCACGCGGTCGATAACTGAGAGGTCGATATCCACCTGGGCACCGAGTGAGATACTCACCACACCCTCTGCTACCTGGTCATCAGCTGGTAATGTTCGTATGCGAATTTTGCCTGCGTAGTCGGCAAAGTCCGCATCCGGTGGCACAGTGACACGAACCGTCATTGGTACTTTTTGCTCACCACGTGGTAGCGGAATATTGGTGCCTTCAACAATCTGAATCCAGTCTTGTATTTCAGGGGCATCGATAGTTACTTCTGCCCGAAGCGCAACATTCGGGTTGCCTCGTACGAGGAGAATTTGCTGCTCATAGGTTGAGTTACGAGTGAGGCTCGTATTACGAACATACGGTGGTGTAATACCGAAACTGGCATGCGAAACAGCAGGCCAAGTCACGAGCGTCACTATCGCAAGCAAACACAAAAAACGTGATAGAGACGTGGAAAGAAATACCCTCATGCAATACATAGTATTATCAAAAATATTTAGCTAAAAAGCAATAACCACTGTTTGGATAACAGTGGTTATGCGATGGATATGTTGTGTAATTTTTTACCAGGATGACGGTGTCGAGATAGCGCCAGTGAAAGTGTTCTGACCGGTATATGATCCCGCGAGGGTAATCGTACCGGGAACTCGGATACCCCAGTACGTAGTGCCAGAGGTTGGTGTTGAGGTACTGGTAGGCTTTGGAATCTGATTAAGCAGCGTCGCTGGTGAGGTGGTTGGCTGCAGTGTCGCCCCAGAGCCATAGGCTACTGCAGAGGTTGCATACCGTTGCTCACTTTGTGGAATAGTCGAAGTTGCTGATACCGGACATGGATTGGTAGTACTAAAGCCGGTACACATAGACTCTCCACCGAGAAGCTGGTTGAGACCAGTGTTACCAAGGACGCGGAGCGATGAGGTAGATGTGAGGTTTGGCATGTTGGTACCTGGTTCAAGCTGGTCGTAGGCAATCGTGTTGGTCAAAAGGTCAATCGCCACAAGACTGAGAAGTTCTACCACACTGGTACTGGTCGCCATGGTACCAGTTGCGCCATCATCATCGACTCCAGCAACTCCAGCTGACCATGACTGGAGGTCAAATGGTGTACCAGACACAGTTGGGTCAGCAATGAACCATAGCGGGAATGTACATGAGTAGGTAACCGTATCATCGGTTGGACCAGTACACGAGGTTGTTGAGGCGGTACATGATAAGTTCCAGACTGCTGGCGGCACACCGCTTGGGTAACAGTTGTTAGCATTATAGCTACCGGCAGTACCATTACAGGTTGTCGTGCCGATACCACTACGGAAGACGGACACAACCGGTGTGACTACTTCAGAGGTAGATGCGGTGTTTACGCAACTATTGGCGTCGGCCACTGTGAAGCTGAGACCAAAACCAGTAGTCTGTGCTCCAGGCACAGTTAGGACAATATCGAGTCCACCATTGAGCGAAATTGTACCACCAGCTACTGTCGGTGCTACGTTATTGACGGTAAACGTAGACGTTGCACCTTGCGCACCACCTGTTGCTTCGTGACCATGTTCGTCATATACAAAGCCGAAAGCATTATAGGTATTGTCTTGTACAATCGCGGGAAGTGTATACGTGGCCGATGGATTTGCGAGCTGGCCGATAGTAGTAGAAGCGAGGAGGTCAGATGGAGACGTACAGGTGTTCGTGCTTGTACTGTATGAGTTGGTTCGACAGACAACCAAAAAGATATTGTCCTCGGTGTCAACAACGTCTGGGTCAGTCGAGGTAGAGAGGAAGTTTAGGATGCCAGCTGGATTAACTGGTCCATTGTTACCAAAGTTACTGAAGACTGGACGACGATTTACATTAAATGGTGATGAGTTGGTCGCTGCTGTACCCTGAGATGAAGCAGTACTACAGCGTGGGTTTACAGGATCGTCGTCACAAACCCATGCCCACCAGTCGTTTGATTCAGCAAAAAGACTACCACCCCCCTCCACCGTAGTTGTGGCAGCACGAGCTTGTGTACCACTGACAGTACCAGTCGATACTGCCCAGCGGGTACCGGCGGCACAAATCGGAGCGGCCGTGCCAAGTGTTGTTGTCGACTGCTGAGCGGTTGGAGTTGCACTAGTGCTACAGACAATAAGAAAGTATGGTGCACCGTTGGCGTCTGTCGCTGTACCGACCCAAGATACTACATCACCGGAGTTCGTTGGAGTGGTAGTTGAAGATGGAAACTCTTCACGACCTTCCTGTCCCACTACCCAAACTGGCGGGGTGTTCAACACCGTAAGGGTCGTGGTAGCTGTACTCGTCGCTTCGGCTCGTTCAAGCTCAGTTTTACCAATGTTAAGAATAAATATGAAGGCAAAAATGAGCAATCCAGAAAGGGCTGATAAAATGGTGATTTTTCCGGCGGTCTCTACATACCGTGGGAAATGATTTTTATTGTACAACATACACAAATACTTCTATATTGTATCGGAACAAACAAAAAGTTATGCACCACTTATGCACAGTACCTGAGTCGTTTTGCGTAACTATAGTTACCACCGCACATCAACAATGACCAGTGTCGACATCGCCCTACTTGATGGTGATTCGACACTAATAAAGCCCCCTAAGTGAGAAAAGGGATGGGTGAGGAGTGATTACATATCACTCCGCAAGAGGTTGCCAGCTATTTTGTTTAAAAATAGCGACAACCTGTACTGGTCATATAGTGACCCATTTTGCAAGACTCATTTCGTATCTTTGTGAGTGTGAGCGAAACAAAGAGACAAATGAGTAGACGGTTTCTGTAAGAAAGAGGCTTTGCTAACGGCACCCAGGCATACCGATTTTTATAGTCGTTAACACTCCTTAAAAATTCATAAAATTCACAATAGTCGCCTCAACTTAGAACTGACTGGAGTAAAGTTAGTTCGTGGTAACTGTGCTACGTGGACAAAGCCATTAGGAATAGGCTTTGCTCACGGAAATTCACAATAGTCGGCCAAGGCCTCCTTTGTTCATTTCATTCATAACGAATAGCATCAAGGGGGTTGAGGGATGAAGCGCGGCGGGCTGGGAAAATACCAGTCAAATAACCCACGGCAGCTGAGAAGACGGTAATAAACAGAAGGAAGCCAAGTGGGAACGAGAATAGCTGCACAGACTGACCACCAAATTGGCCGGCGACGATGTTGAGAAAGAGATTGATTGTCAATCCTAACCCTACCCCCATCACCACTCCAGTCAAACCCCCCATAAAACCTACCACCACCGATTCAGACACGAAGAGATACTTTACGTCGTTTGGTGAAGCACCAATGGTTCTCATAATCCCAATTTCCTTGGTACGTTCAAGGAGCGTCACCGTCATCGTATTAAACATGCCAATTGCCGATACGAGGAGGGCAATACCACCAAACGTCGCCAACACCACTTGCACACCTTGGAAAATCTTTGAGGCTTGTTCTACGGTCTTTGAGAGCGCAGTTACCCGGTACCCTTGCTCAATAAACTCTTCTTCAACGAGTGGGAGATCTTCATTGGTTTCTACTCGCACTTGAATACGTTCGAATTCTTCAACCCCGACGTAGTTACGCAGCTCAGGCAACATCATCATGGCATTGAGTACCCCCTCCTCTTTCGTGATTCCACGTACTGTATATTCTTTATCAATCACTACTTCAGTATTGTTATTGGTACCATCGTTCGCTGGTATCAAGATACGAAAAGATACCTTTTGACCAACAAAACTCTCAGCATCATCAATCCCAAAGAGCTTAAGCACCGCCGGCGAAAGCATGACTGAATTCGTATCCCCTGCATCAGCATCAGTGAATACATCACCAGCTGTTGCCGACACACCAGCGTACCGCAGGTATGGTGGTTCTACCCCTTGAATAAAGACGTTACCGGTAAGACCTTTGTACGTCACGAGGGCTGGGAAGCGCGCCAGCGGAGCAGCATCGAGTACCCCCGGAATATTTTCAAAGTCTGTCACGGTCTCGGGAGTTAGCTTTAGATTTTGTGCGCCGGTAGCAGATACCCCAAGAGACAAGAGCGTCTCCCCAAACACAATCTGCTCAAGAATAATTTGTTGCAGCCCAAAGCCCAAACCCACCAGGATAACCACCGCACCCGTACCTACACCCATACCCAAAATCGTCAACCATGTACGCAGCGGGTTGGTTTTGAACATACGCGTCGAGAGTTGAGCGAGATCCTGGATACGCATACTACGACTATTATTATGACACAGCAGTGACGGTAGATATACCAGATAACCCCATCGAGCAATACCGGTTATGAGTTTGGTTGCAAACCCCTAGAGTCCTTCAAAATGAATCTAGATTTGAGGCGCACAAGGAAATTATTATGAGGCGTATTAAATATACGGTGAAGAATAATTTACCGTTGTGCAACAACAAAGATAGGTTGATTTGATGGACTCTAGCTAGCTCTTGTAGCTTACATCAACACCTTGCGCAATCAGCTTTTCAAAGTAGCGAGTAATATCATCAGCTTCACGCTCAGAGAGGGCGAGGCCTTTATTACGAACACCATCCATAAGTCGGCTATTAAAGTCTGGCATCTCAATCACCCCAGTCACTCGGTCAGCTACGAGCTCAACCAGGTTGGTGTCCTGCTCTTTTGAAAGCTTCATTCGATAAACTTCGAGCAGGTGATCACGGAGTCGCTCGGCCAGCTTGTGTTGACCGAAGAACACCCCAGCATTGTCTTTCTTGGCCCGAAAGCGTCTGATGTCATCAGATTGTTCGATGAGCTTTTCACTCCGTTTAGCCATTTCCTTTGCTACCGATTCTGGCACTTCTACCCCGCCGCGCTCAAGCGGTAGGACGAGCGAGTTGATAAAAGCGTCCCGATCGATTTTACCCTTGATAAAGAAGCCCACCGCTCGCTCGAGACGTTGCAACTGATCAAAGGTATAGTCCTGCGTCAGGTAGTTCACGAGACTTTTAATACGAAGAGTGTCGACCGAGTCATAGGGAAACAGTCGAGCGAGCTGTTCGAGCTCGGTTACAATCGTCTCTCCTTCGCGGACAGGCTTAATCTGTTTACGCTGCGGGTTCACCACCTCACGTACCACAAAACCATCTTTGAGGTAGTACACACGGTGCGCATAGGAGAGGTGTGCCGCATTGTGGGACACCATAATAATCGTCCGTCGGTCAAATGTATTAATCTCGTCGATTTTATCCATCACTTGTTGAGTGGAAATTGAGTCGAGGTTACCCGTTGGTTCGTCAGCGAGGAGAATCTTGGGGTCATTCACCATACTCCGGGCCACCGACACACGTTGCTGCTGACCTCCCGAGAGCATAGATGGGATCTTGTGTGAGACGTGCCCTACCCCAAAGCGATCAAGGAGTGACTGAGCCCGGCGATCGCGTGTCTGCTTGTCAGCATTACAAAAGATCATCGGGAGCGCGACGTTGTCGAGTACTGATAGCGAACCAATAAGGTTGAAGGACTGGAAGATAATACCCATCACGTAGCGCTGGAAATATACTCGCTCTGAAGGAGGATAGGAGTAGATATCATCGCCACGAATAAGTAACGTCCCATCTCCTGGCGGTAGTGACCCTTGGATAGAGTACATCAGGGTCGACTTGCCCGAACCAGACGCACCGAAAAGAATGATGTACTCCCCTTCATAGATGTCGGTATTGACGTTTTGGAGGGCGCGGAATTCGTTACTCTTGCCTTTATTATAAATAATTGACAAGTCACGACAAACAATAAGAGGCTTCGCCATGACTCTATTATTGCATTACATAGCTACAAGTTTGTGATGTAGTCCACACAAAAGAGTCAAGATTATTTATTGATATATTAATCTGATAGACATCTATTAGAAGTCACAAAATGGATACGATTCGAGGCGCGCAAGGAAATTATTATGAGCCGTACTTATTTGTACGGTGAAAAATAATTTACCGAAGCGCAACAAAGAAGCGTGCCGTTTTGTGGCTTCTAATTTGTAATGTTCTTGACCCAACCGAACGTAGACTCAAAGTTCTCAAGAATCAAATCAATGATGTTCTTCTCCTGAATTGGAGTAAACAATACAAAGTTCTCTGATTGGATAGTATTGTTTGCTTCATCAGTACAATTGAGCCAGAATTGGTAGACCGTTGCTGGTGCAAAGTCAGTAATAACCTCGACGTGGTTCGTGTTGTACTCGATATTTTCCTTCTCGAGGACAATCGGATCGACTCCGCCGGCCACGCCCTCACGGTACGTCATGATACAAGACGCTGGTTCATCGGTATTCCACTCAACGATAGTTTGAATTCGCGACTCACCGCCTGGAAAGATAGTTGATTCATTCGTCACATTAGAAATGAGCGGCGCAGAAATATCACGCACGGTAATGAACTGGATTGGCTGACTCCGAACCCGGTCACCGCCCGAGTTTTCCGCAATCACAAAGGCGACATAGCGGGTACCAAGCGTCAGGTCCGCCAAGCGCATCTGGTGGGTAGTAGCGAGCGTCGGGCGACCCACCGAGTTCTGTCCACCATTCGTCAAATCTTGGTATTCGATGAGCGCTTTGGCTGGAACCGTCGTTTCCCACGCCAGGGTCGCGGCATTTTCCTCCACCTTCACGATGCGAAGATTGCGGATATCTGGCAAAGAAGCTTTGGTACGGAAGGTGAAGTTGCGACTCGTACCAGTAATTTGGTAGGAGTCCGTCGAACGCACCTGAAAGCTATACTCGGTAAATGGTTCAAGTCCAATCAAGCGTATTTCATGATCAGTTTGTGCCCCATCTGGCGATGATTGCGCAAATTCATAGTCAGTGCCATTAAAGCTGCTGGTGCGAGAAAATCGCACCTCAGAACTAGCGGGACGATCAGTTACCCACGATACGAGTGCCGAAGTGGTTTCAGGGATGACCGTCGGCGGTCCAATAATGGTCAGGTCTTCGGTGATACCCGCAATTGCCTTGACGGTCTCATTAAGAATTTCTTGGAGTTGTTGCGGGTTTTGAATTTGTTCGATTTGCTCAATAATTTCCTGTGGGGTATTGGTTTGACCAGGACCAACGCCAGTCCCTTCTCCACTATTTTCAGTGCGATTTTCACTCTCAACATCAATCTTGTAGTCAGCGGAGATACCTTGGTTACCCTCTTCATCAGCGGAGATAACACGGAAGTAATACGTACGACCCGGTTCGAGATTTTCGAGAGTGACCGAGTGACTCGTGCGATTGGCGACTGGCAGACGAGCCGCGCGCAGGGCAGGATTGAGACTGTAGTTGGCTGCCGAGTCAGCGTTGTCGTTTGTGGTCCAGGTAATAGGTACCGACGTGTCAGTAGAAGACGCGACTT
>JACCDR010030266.1_pt1 | contig 28896 bp, 42 predicted proteins | sample 7446431 | NCBI WGS metagenome assembly JACCDR01 (sample SAMN15323443, study PRJNA562643) | freshwater metagenome | isolation source: river surface water | place: USA:Blue River Watershed | collected 2017-08-17 | reverse complement strand
TCATGCTGCACACTCCCTGCTGATGGGAATGGTTATATAACAAAACGTGAAAGCCTGTCAATCACAAAATGTGAAACTGGGGGCAAAAAAATCAACCGTGGCTATTTTCAGATTTGTTTTCAATGTGTTTCGCGGGGCCGACTAGCAGAAAATCGGTCGTGACGCGCAAGGTCCGGCAAATTTCGACTAGGGTTGCGTAGTCAGGTTCTCTAGTTCCAGCTTCGTAGTTGGCATAACGGGGCTGGGATATGCCTATAGCGCGCGCAATTGCCGCCTGTGTCAGCCCGGTCATCGTGCGGGCTGCGACAAGCCTTTTCGCCCACATGGGCTGCTGAAAAGCGATTCGCGCGGTCTTTGCCATGGGGTAACATTCAACAAAAACAGGTTGTTAGTAAAATAACAAAATGTGATTGACACGGAATAACAAACCGTGATAAGACTGTTGCCATGAAGCTAGATGAATACATGAAGGACCAAAACCTAACGCAGGCAGACCTTGCCGCGCGGCTAGACGTTACGCCTTCCGCCGTTTGCATGTGGCTTGCTGGCAAGCGCCGCCCTCGGTTTGAAACGCTGGCGCGATTGGAGCAGACCAGCAACGGCGCTGTTACGGCCAATGATTTCATGCCGTCGCAATCGCAATCACAGGAGGCGCGGCAATGAGGCGGATTGAGCGCTCCCCGCATGAGGGCCGCTTGGTCCGTTGCAAGGCTATTGGCGACAAGCCTGAATTTACCGGTGTTATCGAGGCGACGTTTAAGGTTCTTAGCCCTGAATTTAGCGGGCTTGTTTTCCATGTTCGAGACCCCGAAGATGGAACGCTTTGGCATCGCTCTTTTAGGGAAGTCTCGTTTGCTCCACAGGAGGCGCGGCAATGACTAGCGTTTTTCGGGTGACGTCTTATCACAAGGGCCGTGGCGTTTATTCGCTTTGCCATAATGGGCGGGAGATTTGCGCAAGCCGTCAACCGTTTTTTGATGGCGCGCGGAAGCTGCTGGCGAATGGAACTGATCCAGAGACGCTTATCCAGTGCTTTGCGGGCGGCAACCATTCCCCGTCTTTCCAGTCTACAGTCGGAAAACTGGCCGCCTTGACTGTGCATGAGCCTGATAAGGGCCGTATCGCAATCAAGCGATATGTTGCCAATCCTATTTTTTCAGGGGCGTCCAATGACTAGCGCCCTCTCATTCTCGCGCGCGTCCTCCCCGCGCGTAAGAAGCGCCCTCGGTGAGCTGAGGAGCCACGCCGGGGGCGCGCCCTCTTTAACCTTCGATAGCCTATTCCCCCTGCGCCTCCCCGGCAGGCAGGGCAAACACGCCGCAGACCTGCGGTTATCGAAGGCCGCGCAAGCGGTAATCCATGGCAAGGAATCTGCGGAAGCCGGGACTTTTCTAACACACTCACAACCCGAAGGGCTGCAAATCCAATCGTTGTGAATGTGTTTTTGTTGGCGTCGTCGTCGTTTTCCATGTGCTGGTTAAACCACAAAGGGAAACGTCAATGCGTCTATTGAGCAAGGATAAAAACACCGTGTTAGCGTCTGCGTTGGTCAAGCGTTTGGAGGACAGGGAAGCACTGAAATCAGGGCATCCGCTGGCCATTGCTCGAAGGGCCATTGCTAGGCGCTTACAGATTGCGCCGGGTGCGTTGGAAAACCTTCGCCGCAACCGAACGAAAGAGCCGCGCCAGTCGCTAATCGATAAAGTCAGGGCTGCACTTATCCATGAGTTGGAAAAGGAAATTCAGGCTTTATCGCATGAGGTGCAAATACTTCGCGCAAGCGGGATGGTGCCTGATTCAAATGAAGTTCTACAGGCTGAGACACTACTTGCGCAGGCTAAGGCGCTTTTGGGGAAATAGATAATGGCGGCGCTCTGCTTTCTCGGAATTGACCCCGGAATGACAGGCGCAATTGCGTTTTACTTTCCGTCAGCGCCGGAATTGATTTCGGTGGAAGACATGCCGGTCGCTGGCGGGGAAGTGAACGCCGCTGAATTAGGCGAGCGAATAGCCCAAATGAAACCAGACGCCGCCGTTATTGAATTGCAGGGCGCTAGGCCAGAATCCGGGCGCTCTGCGATGTTTAAATTAGGCGTGTCTTATGGCGTTGCCCTTGGCGCTGTTAGCGTCATCAAGACGCCTTTTCGGACAGTATCGCCCGGCAAGTGGAAGGCTCATTTCGGGCTTTCTTCTGACAAGGAAGTTAGTCGCGCATGGTGCATTAAACGCTGGCCAGAGCGCGCGGAATTGTTTGCCCGCAAGAAAGACCACAATCGCGCGGAAGCTGCGTTGCTGGCTCTGTATGCGGCGGAAGTTGCTTTTCGTTCATGGGGCGAACCGGAGGAACGGCAATGAAGCCAAAGCTATCTGACTATCAACAACGAATGCGCCAGTTCACAGCATCTAATCCCGTCGAATGGAAGCCGGGCGAACGTGAAGCGCTGATAGCGGAAGCGGTGGAGCGGGGGCGCGTTAATCGCTTCAATTATAGCGGCGCTGGAATTAGAACTTTTGAAATGCTTGAATGCGGGGATTTTGCGCAAAATGTTGCCAAGTCTTCCCCGTTTTTTCAGAGCGTTCAATACCGCGATGTTGTGAGGTCGGGCAATGTCTCTAGCGTTTGATCCAGTAAACTGGCGTGATCATTACAAGGGCGTGAAATATCGCTTGGCGACCGCTGCTAAAAAGCCGTTAGTTGCAAAGCCGCTCGCGCCTGTAGTCCTCATCCCCGCCCGCATCAGCTTAGGCCGCGCGATATACACTTACCCGATCGGGCCGCAGGAGCCGGTTTTATACATTCGGCTGGGCAATGCGTCCCGGCCTGCTATTCTTCCGCCTAGCATGGGCCAGATTGTCAATGAAGTGTCAGCAAGGTTCAACGTCGCGGCGAAAGACATTCGCGGCAAAAACCGGTCTTTCCCCGTGGCATTTGCTCGCCAGTTTGCAATGTATCGGGCCAGACAAGAATGCAAGGCCAGCTTTCCGCAGATAGGCCAGTTTTTTAGGCGTGACCATACCACGGTGATTCACGCCTTCCGCAAAATTGAAGGACTGATTCAGAGCGGGGAGTTGACGCTTTGAACCGCTGGTTTCGCTTTTACCACGAGGCCTTGGACGACCCAAAGGTGCAGATGATGCGCCCGGAGCTATTCAAATTTTGGGTAAACCTGTTGTGCCTTGCGGCAAGGAACGAAGGGCGCTTGCCAGAGCATAATGAGGAAATCGCCTTTGCCCTGCGCCTCGACACAAAGCAGGTTGACGGGTTTGTAGCCGAACTTGTTGACCGCGCTCTTTTGGATGACGGCGAAGAATTGCGTCCGCACAATTGGGACGCGCGCCAATACAAGAGCGACGTTTCAACTGAACGGGTGAAACGTTACAGGGAAACGAAACGAAACGTTTCATGCAACGAAAGTGAAACGCCCCCAGATACAGAAGCAGATACAGATAATACATCCTCACTACGTTCGGATGTAGCGCGCAAACAACGCGAGCCGAATGGATCAAGGTTGCCGGAAGGTTGGACGCCATCGGCTGGCCAGCCTGAAAATCCGCAGGAGTTGGAAAAATTCCGCGATTACTGGTCGGCCATGGCTGGTGCGAAGGCTCGCAAGCGCGATTGGGATGCGGCATGGCGGAATTGGCTGCGCAATGCTGCGGACTGGCGCGGCGGGCGCGATGTAAAACGCTCACCAAACGGCATGGGAAGCCCGCTGACGACAGGTTCGCCAGTTTCCGCCGCATCACTACCCGGAAAGCATTTCGTTGCCTTGGACAGCCCGCAATGGTTCGCATGGGCAAAACACAAGGGCAGGTCGCCGCCACAGACGGATTGCAGGACAGCGGGCGGGATAAAACGCGGTTGGTTTTTTGAAACCGAATGGCCACCGGGCGCAGAAAGGGGAGCGGCATGATTTCACCACACACACCGCCGGGGACGAAGGTTGTTTGCATAGAAAATCGCGGCGACCCCGTTGAGCCTGTAAAGCCGGTTAGGCCTGTTATTGGCGCTGTATATACGCTGAAATTTATTTACCCGTGCAAATATTCGACGGGGGGCTTTGCTTGTGAAATTGTTGAGCTGGCTCATGCGCCGCACGGATACTCCCTGCGTTTATTCCGCCGCCTCGAACTTCCCAAAATCCTGACTGAAATCGCAGCAGGCGCAAAGCCAGACCCAAACGCTATGGAAGAACCGAAGCGAAAAGAAAACGTGGAGGCGGGGCGATGAAAGACGAAAATGTTCTGATCGAATGGGCGGCAAAAACTGTTGAAGGCTATGCAATTCCTATCAAGGTGCCAGAATACAGCAACTGGCAGGCGACGATTGCGGGCAACATGATTGTATGGCGGCCTGAAAAGGGCCGCGAGCCGAACGCTTTTCACCGGCTTATGCAACGCCTCATTCTGGGCATCAAATGGGAGCGGGTGAAGCCATGACCGACAATCACAAAACATGGCTTGCGGTTCTCATTATCGCATCCCTGTCCGCTCTCATGGTCGCGGCTGGAATAGGGCTATCAACGGCGGCTAGGGCTGCGGCAACTGTGCCGGGCGTGGTCACATCTAGCGCGCTTTCAGACGGGTATTGGCTTTTTGCCGCTGGCGTAATTTTCACTTTTATTTTCGGGGATCACAAGGGCGGTTATATACTAGGGGTTATAATCACGGTTGCGGGGCTGCTTTTAGTTTTGGTTGGCCACGCCAAAGCCGATGAATCATGGTGGCAACGCCCTGCTATCCGCGCTTGCTGTAGCGATGCGGACGCGCTTTACGCTGATGACTGGCGGGTAAATCCAGACGGCTCAATAACAGCCATGGTGACGGGCGGCGGGCCACGCAACCACGCATGGGCGCCGGTTGGCCGGGTGTATGAAATCCCGGCTGACAAGGTGCGCAGCAATGAGGGAAACCCCATTGGCCGGCCGCTGATATTCGTCAATCCGCATAACAATGACATTGTGTTCTGTTTTGTTCCGGGGGTGATGATATGAAGAAAGTTTGCGAAGACTGCAAATTCAGAACAATTACCCCGTATTTTTGTGTGCACCCTAATGGGCTTCATAATTTTGTCGAAGTTGAAAGCCGGTCGCGCGAAAACAGAGCAAAGGGTGGGCCTTGCGGGCCAGAGGGTAAACTATGGGAGCCTAGGTTATGGTTCCGCATAAAGCGTTGGTTCCGGGCGTTATGATCTAGGAGACGCAAACCATGTCTGGACTTTTGAATTTTGAAGGCTCTCCGCGTTCACGATGCACCATGCCGCGATTGGCCAAAAGGTGGGATGATAGGGCGCGAAGCAAGGCTATTATCAACTATGCCATAAGGCGTTTTGAAAAATCCAAAACGGTTGAGGCCGCTGATTTCTGGTTTGCTGTCGCCAGAACAATCGAGGGCAGATAATGCCAGCAATCATGCCTATTCGACGCGAGCCAAGCGGAAGACCGCAGCGCGATAACGCCGCCAAGGTGAAGCAGGCCATGGAAGACCGCGAGAATGCGGAACGGGCATTCGTGGCCGGCCAGCCGCACAGGAAGGGCGACGGCTCGCAAATGGCGGAGACCGAATGCGGGCGGTTTATCATCCGCTATGGGCTTGACCCGGCCTGCTACGCGGCGGCAATGAAGTATTGGTCCCTGTCATGGTCCTATCGCAGGTCCATAGGCGCTCATGTGCCTATGCGGATAAACCACGGCGGGCTGATGGTCCACGACGCGAAAGACCGCGAGCAGGAATGGAAAGATACGATTGACGGCGTTGTAGACGCTATCCAGCGGGAATGCGGGCCGGGTGTGGTGTTGCCGGTTAACAGCCTTGTGCTGGACGACAGGCTTTACCCAGAACCCTATCATAGGCTCATTGCGCGGGGGCTTTGGGCCATGGCGAAACAGCTAGGGACTGCGAATCCGAAAGGCGCTTTTGAAGCAAGGGGGCTGTAATGCAGCTAGGGCGATATTTTCCGACAAAAGGGGGATAAAATGTTTTTCAAGTCAAAACAAGAATCTAAGCAAGAGCGGAGATACAAGTTTACGCCCGCCCCTGATATAACGGCGGCGGAAGTCGCGGAAATTTTAAAGGCCGTGGTTACAGATTTGAAAATGTTCAAAATGGCTGCTGGAAAGAAAATACCGGATCACTTGGCGCGCCATTTTTCTGAAATAAGCGAGAACCCAGACAACCCCGCTTGACAAGCCCCGCAAATCGTGCCAAGGCTTATGGCACGTAGGTTTAATGCCGTATTGCGCCACGGGGGCTAAGTTTTCGGGCTGCGGGAAACGAATGTCGGATTACGCATCCATTGTTGATCGTGTGAGAAAATATTCGGCGGCTGTGTCTCTGCTGGAGACTGCGCTTGCTCGCGATCCTGATAATGTTGCTCTCCAAATAAACCTAACATCTGCGCGAAGACAAGTTCAAAAAAGCCAAGCGCAGCTTCGGCTGCTAGGTTCACCGTATGGGGGCCGCCCGCAAATCCGCGTTAATCGGACGGCCTCTGATTCAAGCCGCCGGTTCTGAGTCCTGCTACACAAACCCCAAGCGGGCCGGGTTGATCGCCGGAAGCGCGGAACAAAGGGCGGGGCTATTCCCAATTATCACGCAAATTCCGCACAAAATCTTCGCTGCTGAGTTCGCCTGTCGCATTAGGCGCAATGCCTCGTGCTTCGTCCCATTCGGGTATTTTTGCCATCATCCTAACCAGCATAGCCACAGGCTGCGGTATAGGGGCTTTCCCGGCAAGCAATTTTGGCCAGCCGGACACATCCGTAACAATCAGAGGCTATATGCAGAAAATAGACTTATCCCGTCCCCATGTAGGCAACCGGGTGACATTCGGCCCCATGGACGTGATGGCCTATGATCCGGGCAAGAATATCGTTCGCGTCAACATTGGCGGGACTGATTACGATTTGCCAGCGGATTGCGTGGGCAGCATCACGGCCCCGGAAGCGCGGGTTGGCGACATTGTCCGCCACAAGAATAACACCGTATTCGACCGCTGCGAGGTGGTCGCGGCGAGGGACGGCAGGCTGATTGTGTTCTCTGAATCCGGGACCACGACCAGCGGCAAGCCCCATGAGTTCGAGCTATTGGAGCGGGCGTAATTACAATGGCCACGAGGGGCAGAAAACCCGGCGGGTTCCTGACAGAAGAACACAGGGCTAAATTAGCTAACTCTAATATCCTCAATGCTTTGATTGAGCACACACTAGGCAAACGCGACATGAAGGCAACGCAAGTCACGGCTGCGATAGCTTTGCTCAAAAAAGTATTGCCTGACCTTCAAGCCACGCAAATTTCAGGGGATGATGACGCCCCGCTAAAAATGGAAATTAGCTGGAAAAAATGAGCAATCAATCTGCCGTCCAAGCCCATGTTCGCACACTGACGGGCACGGCGGGATCGTATAGCTCGGATTGGCATGCTCTTTTTGACCGGTTCAGCATAGCGGCTGGCGATTTCAACGGGCGGCTGTTGGCGTGGATTAACGCCATGTTGGGCGCGTCATACCCAGACCTGCCGGGAGCCATGGCGGCATATGCTACAGCGCTGGGTTATGATTCATGGTCCAGCATGGGCGGGCTGTATAGGGACGCGCTCGACGCTGGCCTGACTGTGACGCGGGCGGATGCTACAGGCACGTATTTCGATAGTTCTGGCGTTTTGCGTGTGGCGGATGCTGACACGGCGCGATTTACGTATGAGAATGGCTATCGGGAATTGCTTGTAGGGGAAAGCCGAACCAATTTGGTCACGCGCTCTAATGAGTTTAGCAACGCGGTTTGGACCAAGACTAATTCCACGATAACAAGCGGCGTTGACGATGGGGAGGGCGGCACAAGCGCCTTTACCATGACGGCAACGGCGGCTAATGGGCTGTTGCAGCAATCGCCCACAGTGACAAGCGGCGTTGCTCTGGTTACATCGTTTTATGTCCGCCGCCGCACAGGTTCGGGCACGTTTAACCTGCGCTGTGGGGACAACGTCAACATTCCAGTGACATTGCCTGCCACTGGCTGGCACAGGCTTGAAGTCACATCGACGCCCACGACCACAACGGGGCGCTGCGGTATTACGCTGGCCACATCCGGCGATGCTGTTGACATTAAATATGCCCAACTAGAAGTTGGCTCGAAGGCGTCCAGCTACATTCCAACCACATCAGCGGCGGTTACTCGCAATGCGGATCGTGTAGAATTGCTTGGCGCTGATTTCTCCACGCTCTGGCCAGTGACAGAGGGAACAATACTGGCTGATTACGTGATTGGCTCGGATACGGTGTCGAAGTCCATTCTGGATATTTCGGACGGAACATCTAACGAGAGGGTTAGGATCGTCACCACATCGGGAAGCGCGATCAACCCGATTATCACGGACGGCGCGGCGACGGTATTTAACCAGTCTGGCGGCACATTGACAGGTTCCACGCGCTATAAAACGGCGCTGGCGTTTAAGTTGGACGATAGCAATTATGCACATGCTGGCACGGCTGGCACTGCTGACACATCGGTAACGCTGCCGACTGTTGACCGTATGATGATAGGCGCTAACCTTTCGTTTGTGTCTTCAACAATCATCAACGGGCGGTTCAGGGCTATCCCTGTATTTCCGTGGCGATTGCCGGGCGCTGCTATGGCGGCTCTCGCGGCGGCATGACGGTAAAGCGGGTTGAAATCCCCTACGCGCCGCGCAAGGCGTTTATGCCGTATCATGAGAGGTTACAGCGGTTTGCGGTTCTGGTCGCGCGGCGGCGCGGGGGCAAAAGTGTTGCTGCTGCCAATGATACGGTAAGGCAAGCGGTCCAAAATACACGAATATTCCCAGCCCCGCGTTATGCGTTTATAGGGCCGCTGTTCAAGCAGACGCGGCGCACGATTTGGGATTATTTCGTGCACTACACAAAGCCCATTCCGGGCGTGAGTGTAAACCTGTCTAACCATGAAATCAGGCTTCCCGGCGGTCAGTTGATTTATATTGACGGGGCGGACAACCCGGACGCATTTCGCGGCGGCTATCTTGATCATGTGGTGCTAGACGAATTTCAGGACTGGAAGCCGCTGGCGCTTGAAAAAGTCGTTATGCCCATGCTTTCGGACTATCGCGGCGGGCTGACGATAACGGGCAGCGCCAAGGGCAGAAACCAGCTTTTCAAGATGCTGGAACTGGCCAAGGGTCGCTCTGACTGGTTTCATAGCGTTATTCCGTATTCAGGCTTTGATTGGCCCGATACAGAGTCCGTGGAAGAAATGCGCGGGATGATGGTCCCGGAAGTGTTCGCGCAAGAGTATGAATGCGACTTTGATGCTGCGATTGTAGGCGCTTACTACGGCAAGGAACTGGCCGAAGCGGAGCGCGACGGAAGAATAACGAGCGTTGCCTACAACGCTAATCTTCCGGTCCACACGGCTTGGGACTTGGGCATAGGCGATTCAACGGCCATTTGGTTTTTCCAGATTGCTCGTAATGAAATCCGGGTTATCGACCATTACGAGAACCACGGTCAATCGCTCAAACATTACGCAGGCGTCCTAAAATCGAAGCCTTACCGCTATGAGTTCGACTGGGTTCCGCACGATGCGCGGGTTAGGGAGTTGGGCACGGGCAGAACGCGGGTTGAAACCATGCGCGAGCATGGAATGCAGCCCCGGCTAGTGCCGGATCACAAGATTATGGACGGCATTAACGCGGCGCGATTGACGCTCCCGCGATGCTGGTTCGATGCTGACAAGTGCAAGGACGGGCTGGAAGCCTTGCGGCAGTATCAAACCGAATTTGACGAAAAAACACGGGCTTTCAAGGATACACCGAAACACGACTGGACTTCGCACACAGCGGATGCGTTCCGCTATCTGGCGATGGCTTGGCGTGAGCTTGCTGGTGATCCTGTCAGGAAAGACCCGATAGCAGAGCTAATCAAGCCACGGACAATGTCTGACATTGTCGGCGAGATTGGCGAGCGCGAGGTTATTGAATGACTGACGACGACAAGAAGGATACGCGCAACCCGCAGGACCTTGCGGGCCGCTGGCTGCAAGATATTGACCTGTCATTGCGTGACCATAAGGACTTTTTTGAGAACGGGAAGAACGTCATTTCCCGCTACAAGTCCGGGCAGGGTTCTAAAGCTTCGACGCAGCGCAAATTTAACATTCTGTTTTCCAATGTGGAGGTTATTCGTTCCGCGCTGTATGGCAAAACCGCCAAGCCGGACGTTCGCCGCCGCAACGCAGACCGCAACCCGGAGGCAAGGCAAGCCGCTGTAGTGCTGGAAAGGGCGCTGGCTTATTGCTCTGATCTGTATGATGTGGACGGGCCTATCAAGTCCGCTTTGAAGGACATGCTTTTGCCCGGACGGGGCACGGTTCGCGTCGAATACGAGCCTGTTATGACAGAGGCGCCGGTCATGACTGTTGACCCGATGGGCCAAGCGGTGCCGACTGATCAAATGCAGCCGGTTATCGCTGACCAGAAGCTAATACTTTCCTATGTGTATTGGGAAGACTTTGTCTGTGAAGCGGAACGCTGCTGGTCAAAGGTCAACTGGATAGCCTTCCGCCACAATATGGGCCGGGAAGACCTGCGGGCGTTGCATGAGCAAATCCCGCAATCGTCCAAGAAATACGGTAAGATAGAGGACATTCCGCTTTCATGGCGTCCGGAAGGAATGGACGAAAGCAAGACGCCAGAACACATGAAAAAGGCGGAAGTCTGGGAGGTATGGGACAAGCGCAAGCGTGAACGCCTGTGGCTGGTCAAGGGCTATTCATGGCCGTTGCGCATTGATCAAGACCCGTTGGGCCTTGTGGACTTCTGGCCTATTCCAGCCCCGCCTATGTTTTACGGCACGACAGAGAGCATTATTCCAGAGCCGGAGTTTTTCGCTTATAAAGACCAAGCGGATGACCTTGACGAAATCACCACGCGAATTTCCCGCCTGACAAGGGCGCTGAAACGTCGCGGCGTGTATGACAAGAGCGTTCCAGAGCTTCGCAAGCTGGCGACAGCGCAGGACAATGAGTTTATTGCCGCTGATAACTATGCGGCGCTGGCTCAAAAGGGCGGGCTACAGGGCGCTTTTCAATCGGAAGACGTTTCCAGCATCGCTAAAGTGCTTATCGAGCTTTATAAGCAGCGCGACCAGCTTATTCAATCGATTTACGAAGTCACGGGCATTAGCGACATTGTGCGCGGCGCTACCAAGGCTAATGAAACCGCCACGGCGCAGCAGCTTAAATCGCAGTTTGGCTCGCTAAGGCTGAAAGAGCGTCAGCAACTTGTACAAAACTGGATTCGTGACCTGTATCGCATCAAGGGCGAATTGATTGCGGAGCATTTTGAGCCGCACGTCCTGCAAAAGATGACCGGCATCGAAGTTACGCCGCAGATGATGCAGCTTTTGCGGGATGACAAGTTGCGCGGTTACAATGTCAACATCGAAACCGATAGCACGGTTTTCGAGGACGCGGCGCAGGAAAAGCGGGACAGGATCGAGGTGGTTACAGCCATGGGGCAATACCTGACACAGGCGTTACCGATTGGCCAAGCCATGCCGCCGCTTGTGCCTGTGATGTTTGATATTCTCGGCTTTATGGTGCGCGGCTTCAAGGCCGGGCGTGAATTGGAAGACAAGCTAGAGCAGGCGCAACAGCAGGTCATGGACATGATCCAGCAGCAAGCGCAGCAGCCGCCCAAGCCTGACCCTGAAATAGAAATGGCGAAAATGGAAATGGAGCAGGCCCGCGAAACGCATCAAATGGACATGCAGGGCAAGCAACTTGATGCGCAAGTGCATCAAGTGAAGGCGCAGGCTGACTTGCAAAAAATGGCGATGCAATCGCAGGCGCAGATGCAAAAAGCGATGATGCAACCGCAACCGGGGGCAATGAATGGCCCGTAAAACTTACGTCATCCGAAACGGTGAGTTGGTCGAAAAATCACAAGCGCAGCCCTCGGAAACGGGGGCTTTTTTTATGCCCGATATTACGCCGTTTGTAACACAGGACGGCGTTCCAATCTCCAGCCGTTCCGAATTGCGAGCATATGAGCAAAAGCATGGAGTGAAGCAAACAGGGAACGACTGGACCGGGAGCGAAAAGCCCGCGTTTTGGGACGCGATGATGGCTAGACAAAGGAGATAAAATTGCAGGATGAAGCGAACATCGACGCCCCGGAAGCGGGCATCGTCGAGACGGGAGCGGATGATTCCAGCTTAGACAATTTGCTAGATCAGGCGATAGCCGCTCATAATGAGCCACAGCCTGACGACCAATCTACAGAGCGGCAACGTGATGAACGTGGTCGCTTTGCTAGTCAGGGGAAAGAGCCTGCAAAGGCTTCTGACCCCGCACCAGTGCAAACCCCGCCAGTGCAAGACCCTGCGCCGCAAGCGCAGCCTGTTGAAGCGCCCGCGCGGTGGAATGCCGATGATAAAGCCGCTTTTGAAGCCCTCCCGCACGACGCCAAAGAGCGTCTATTGCGGCTGCATAAGGGCATGGAAGCGGACTATACGCGAAAGACACAAGAAGCCGCTGAAATTCGCAGACATGCAGAGCCGCTTTTGCAAGCCGTGTCTCCGTTCAACGAATACCTGACAGCAGTAGGCCAGCAACTAGGAGCGCAACCCGCGCAACTGGTGCAAAACCTTATTGCTACGGAATATGCGTTGCGAACGGGAACACCGGAGCAAAAGGCCGCTGCCCTAGCGAAAATCGCAGCCTCTTATGGCATCGCGCCGCAACCCATGGGGACGGCAGACGGGCAACAGCCGCAGGCAACCCAGCCAGACCCATACGTTAACCACCTGTATCAGCAGTTCCCGGCGATTGACTCAAAGTTGGCACGGCTAGAGCAGACGGTTTCGCAGTATGAAAATGAACGCATTGCACTCCAAGTCGAATCCTTTGCGACTGCTAAAGGGCCAGACGGGCAATTGAAGCATCCTTATTTCGAGGATGTGCGCCCGCATATGGCCGCGTTGATGCAGTCGGGACAGGCACAGACCATGGAGGAAGCCTACGAGCTAGCAACCGCGCCGATCCTTCGGCACGTGCAAAACTCGCAGTCCGTTCGCCAAGAGGCGGACGAAAAGGCAAGGCGTGAAGCCATCGAGAAGGCGCAGCGCGCGGCCCCTGTAAGGGCTGGCGGCTCGGCTCCCCGTGGCGTTTCTCATGCGAGCGACCTTGATGCTTTGCTGGATCAGCAGTTGGCCAAAGCCGGATACGCCTGACAGGCTATTCGCAAAGGTAAACTGAAATGCCTAATCCCAACTCGTCCTTCTCGGACATTATCGCAACGACCCTTCAAGGGTATAGCGGCAAGATGGCGGATAACGTCACTAACGACAACGCCCTTCTGCGTCAGATTTCCAAAAAGGGCAACAAAATGACCGCCACTGGCCGGTCTATTGTGCAGGAAATCGAATACGCTGAAAACGGCAACCTGCAATGGTTTTCGGGTGCGGAGCAGTTTTCGATTGCTTCAACCGAACACCTGACCGCTGCGGAGTTCAACTACAAGCAGCTTATTGCGACCGCCGTTATCACTGGTCTGGAGGAAATTCAGAACAGCGGTAAAGAAGCCGTGCACAACCTTCTCAAGTCGCGCATCAAGAATGTTGAGCGCACCTTGAAGAACGAAATGGCGCGCGCCCTTTACTACGATGGCACGGGCAACGACGGCAAGGAAATCGGCGGCCTCGGCTTGCTGGTTGCCGGAACGCCTACCAACACCGTTGGCGGCATTTCCGGCAGCACGTATTCATGGTGGCAGAATCAGGTTTACGACTTCTCCGGCGAAGCCGTAACCGCGTCTGCGACCACGATCCAGCACGCGATGAATACGCTGTTCTTCGACTGCCAGCGCGGCGCTGACAAGCCTGACATGATTGTGTCTGGCCAGACCTATTACGAGTATTACCTTGAATCCCTGCAAACGCAGCAGCGTTTCAGCGATGATAAGGGCGCTGGTGCTGGCTTTACCAATCTCATGTTCATGGGTTCGGTGCCTGTCATTCTCGACAAAATCTGTTCGGCCACGAAAATGTATTTCCTGAATACGGATTACATCTTCCTGCGTCCGGCAGCAGGCCGCGAATATAAGCCGCTTGGCGACCGCGCGAGCGTGAACCAAGACGCGATTGCTATGCCCGTGACTTGGGCCGGCAATATGACGGTTTCAAACCGTGCGCGTCAGGGCGTCATTCAGGCTTAATCCAAGACACGAAAGGAAATCGCTATGTCTACTCTTGTTTCGGTCGATTTGACCGCTAATGACGCAACGCCGCAGTTTCGCCCCGGCCAGTTCTATATGGACGGGAAAACCGGCAAAGGCTATCGCTATTATAGATTTGATAATGGCGCTGGCAACGTGGCTGCGGTCGCTGGAAACTTCGCTTACTTCTATGCTCCCTCGGGCGCATCGGCGGGCGCTACTACCACGGTCACAATGGACTTGTCAGACAGTGCCGGTGTAGGCGCTGGCGTGTTTCAAGCCGTGCTTACGGATCAGTATTATGGCTGGTTCCAAGTCAGCGGCGATGCAACACTGACCACAGCCCTTACGGCTGGCGCGGATGGCAACGCCCTGACGCCAGTTGGCGCTACGGACGGAACGCTTGACGTATCCGCCCTTGTGACTGACGATATTTGCGCGGTGGCAATTGATGCTTCGGCCAAGATTGTTCGGCTGCGCTGCTCGTAAGCATAGGCTTTCGGGAAACAACGGGCGGGGGCTTCGGCTCCCGCCTTTTCTTTTGAAAAGGTGACGAATGGCAAACGTGCGGGCAAAGTTCTTTCGTGACGGCGACCTCGACCGGGTTGAACTCACGATTGTTGGCGACCCTAACACTGTAATTCACAAGGTTATGCCGGAGCATATCACAAAGTTTCCCCACGAATGGGCGGCTTATCGTGAAGGCAATCCTGAAATCGACTACGGCGGGACGCCTTTGCAGGAAGTTCCGGGCGTGGATCACAAGTTTGCAACGGCCCTGCGGTTGAACGCGGTTCACAATGCAGAGCAGCTTTCGGGCTTGTCAGATGCGGCGGCAAAATCGCTTGGCATGGCTGGCCTGACTGTGCGCGATGCTGCCAAGTTGCTTATCAAGACCAAGCGCCTTGAAGCCATGGAAGCCGCAATGCAGGCCAAGATTGATGAAGATGACGTTGCGGAGATTGGCGCAGAGCCAAAGCGGCGCGGGCGTCCTCCTAAAGCTGCTGGCGATGCGGCGGAACAGGTTAGCGCCTAATGAGCCTCTTGACAGTCATACAACGCGCAATGGTTGCTTGCGGGCTTGAACAGCCCTCAAGCGCCTTGGCTAATACCGATCCGACTGTGCAACAGTTCGTGACGCATTCGCTGATCGAGGGCGAAAGCCTTGCGCGTGACTATGATTGGAAAGAGTTGCTTGTCGAGGCCACGTTGACCGGCAACGGCACGGATACAAATTTTGACCTTCCGTCAGACTGGGATCGCTGGGCGTCCGGCAACGTGTTTTTCAAAACCAATGACACGGTGGAGAATTACCAGCGTGTCACACAGGAGCAGATGACCTATTTGAAGGCATCTACGGTTGAGCCGACATGGCCAGTCTGGCGTCATATCGGCTCACAGATTGAGTTTTATCCGGCTATCCCTAACGGGGACGTGCTGCGCTGCGAATACATTAGCTCGCATTGGGTGATTAACTCGGACTTGGATACGCGCCGCTTGGCTTGGGCGTCTGACACTGATTTGGCGCTTGTGCCAGAGCGGCTTTTGTCTCTTGGCATCACATGGCGCTGGCGCAAGGCGTCTGGCCTGCAATATGCCGATGATTTGCAGATATACCAGAATGAGGTTTCCAAGATGATTGGGAACGATGCGGGCAGGGATAGCCTGCATTTTGGCGAGTCCTTGGAACCGTATGAGGTGTTTCCGTCATTCAGGATTGCCGCCGCCTGATGCGCCCCCGGCTTCAACCTAAGCCCCCGCCTTCGCGCGGCGCATTCTTGCCAGCGCCTACCAAGGGCTGGGATGATTCGCAGCCTGTATCATCTAGCGAGCCGAACAAGGCGCATATTCTGGATAACTGGTTCCCGCAGCCTGATTTTGTGGAATTGCGCCGGGGCTTTGGCGAGCATTGCGACACGGCGAGCGGTGTCAGTGTTGAATCGCTGATGCCGTATCACGGCCCGGACGGTGTGGAAAAACTATTCGCTGCGTCTAGCACTGTGATTTACGACGCTTCGACGGCCACGCCTTCGAGCGCGGTCACGGGCATGACTAACGCCCGCTGGCAAAGCGTGAATTTCACCACGTCCGGCGGGACGTTCCTTTATTGCGTCAACGGTGCAGATGACCCGCGCTATTATGATGGTTCTGCCTGGACTGTTCCGACAATCACGGGCACGGGCGTAACGCCTGCTGATTTCATCAATATAAACGCTCATAAAGGGCGGCTGTATTTCATCCCGAAAGAAAGCACAAAATTTGTGTATCTCGGTGTTGATAGCATCGCGGGCACAGGCACGACATTCGAACTTGGCGGCATCATGACGCTGGGCGGCTATCTGGTCGCCATGGGAACGATTACGATTGACGGCGGCGCAGGGCCTGATGACCACGCTGTTTTCGTCACGTCAAAAGGGCAGGTAATTGTTTATCAGGGCACGGACCCGGCGGACGCTTCCGCTTGGGCGCTGGTAGGCGTTTATAATCTCCCGCCGCCGATTGGCTATCGCTGCTTGTCCAAGATTGCGGGTGATTTGGGCATCCTGACTATCGCGGGCGTTCTCCCGCTTGCGAAGGCGCTTGTGGTCGATCGTGCGGCGGTGTCGAACGTCGCTATTACATCGAACATTGAAAGGACCATGACGCAGGCCGCCCGTGAATATTCGGGCAATTATGGCTGGTCGCTTTGCGTGTATCCACGCAACACAATGTTTGTGGTCAATATCCCGCTTGCGGAAGGCGGGGAGGCGCATCAATACGTGATGAACACAACTCACGGCGCATGGTGCCGGTTTACCGGGCAGGATGCGGTATGCTGGGCGGTGTTTCAAGACCGGCTGTTTTTCGGCGGGACTGACGGCATTGTTTACGAAGCGGACAGCGCCGTAAATGACAACGGCGAGCCGATTGTTGCGGATATGGTCACGGCCTATTCGTTCTTTGGCTCACGCGGCAATAACAAGCAATACAAGACTATCAGGCCGCATATTGTGTCAGATGGGCGCGTAGGCTCTGCCATCAAGATTTTGCCGGAATGGGGTTCGCATTCGACGGCAACGGCTCCAACAAACTTTGTCGGCAATACATCGCTTTCCCGCTGGCGCTGGGATGATGGCTGGCTCTGGGATGATGGCACGTTGTGGCCAGATGAAAGGGTTGTGACGCAAAATTGGCGTTCTGTGTCCGGCTTTGGCCGCGCGGCTGCGGTGTGGATGCGGGTTAATGCGGACAGCGAAATTGATACGCCGATTTCTATGGAAGTCAGCGGCTTCGATGTGATCTACGAGACTGGCGGGCTTCTTTAGTGCACCTGCTATTCGGCTTCGATAACGAGGTTGCAAGGGTTGTCGGTGAAGGGCTAGGGGTTGTTATTCATCCGCCATTCGTAGCGATTGGCGTTGTAGATGACAGAAACCGCCTTATGGGCGGGATGGTGTTTAACAACTACACTAAGGCCAGCGTTGAGATAACAGTCTACGGCCCGCGTTGCATGAAGCGCGGGGTTATCCGGGCTGCAATGCACTATGCCTTCATACAGCTTGGCGTGTTGAACCTTCGCGCCAGAACGAAACGCTCTAACGCAAGAATGCGAAAGATACTGCCAAAACTTGGCTACAGGTTTGAGGCAACGCTTGACCAATATTACGGCCCGTCCCGCGCAAACGATGCACTTCTGTTTCGTATCGCGCGCCCGCAAGCCGACAAATGGCTAAAAGGGAAAATGTAAAATGGACGCACCTGATCCGCCGCGCGCTCCTGATCCGGTTCAAACCGCACAGGCACAGACGGAAAGCAACCGCGAAACCGCAATCACCAATGCCTATCTCAATCGCATTGACCAGACGTCACCCTTTGGCTCGGTCAACTATCAGGTTGAAGGCACAAACCCGGATGGCTCGCCACGCTTTTCGCAGACAACCAGCCTTAGCGCGCCAGTTCAAGGCTTGTTTGATAATTACATGGGCCTGCAAGGGCAGCTTGGTAATATCGCCAATTCGCAGGCTGGCCAGATTGGCCAGATGTATTCGCAGCCGTTTGACCTATCAACGGCGGCTGGCGACAAGATGTTTGAATTGCAGCGCGCCCGCTTGGACCCGATGTTTCAGCAGCGGGAAGACAGCCTGCGCTCCCAGCTTCTAAATCGCGGCATCCGCGAAGGCACAGAGGCTTGGGATAGGTCCATGTCGCAATTCGGACAGCAGCGTAATGACGCCTACAATCAGGCGATGTTGACCGGCGACCAGTGGGCTACGCAGAAAGCTCTTTTGGAACGCTCGACGCCTCTCAATGAGTTTGTCGGCCTTACACGCGGGCAGCAGGTCGGCACTCCGCAGTTCCAAGGCGTTCCGGGCGTATCGCAGGCGGGCACTGACGTTGCGGGTATTACGCAAAACGCCTTTGCAAACGATATGGCGCTGTATAATGCCCAAAATGCGCAAAATAACGCATTCATGACGGGCATGTTTAATATTGGCGCAGCGGCCATCCCGCTGTTCCGTAGTTCTGACGTTCGCCTGAAAACTGACATTGTAGCGACCGGCAACACTGGCCCGAAAGGTCTCACAGAATACGAATGGACCTACGTTTGGGGCGGCCCGCGCTATCGCGGTTACATGGCGCAGGATGTGCTGCATACGCATCCGCAGGCCGTGCATGAAGTCGGCGGTTATCTGGCGCTCAATTACGCGGAGATTGTGTAATGGCAGGCTTCGGACAGTGGGGCGGGAGTCCCTTTGGCGCTCCTGCCATGTCGCCCTTTGGCGCGCTTGGCAATCCCGGCGGCTATCAGCCAGACCCCGCTACAATGGCCTTGCAAGAGCAACTTATGCGCGGTTCCCCCGGTATGGGGGCTTTGCCGCCCCCGCAGCCGCCTATGAACGTATCGCCCTTCGCCTTCGCTCCCGGCGTTGCTTCTGGCATGGGGCAAGCTATCCGCCCCGGCATGATGGCCATGGGCGAATACCCGTTGCAAATGCAGCCGGGGACGCCTAGCCCGGAAGCTGCGAACGCTCCCGCTCCGGGCGCTGCGCCAGCCGGTCCAGCCCCGCAAGTCCCGCCGTCATTGCAGCATGTAGCCGGTTCTGGCTTTGTCATGCCAAGCGGTGACGGGCCTAGCGCGTCATCAATTGAACGGCAGCGCAAACTTGCTGATGCGATGATGCAACGCGGCATGTCAGACCAGCCTATCCAGCACTGGGCGCAGGGTGTTGGCAAACTGGCGCAGACGGCGGCTGGCGCGTATCTCAATAACCAGCTTGACGCGAAGGAAAAGGAAGCGACCAAGCGCGAACGCGAAATGATTGCCGGGCTTCTCGGCATGGGCGGCGCATCAAGCCAGCCGATGGCGGGGCAACCGCAAACGGGACAGCAGGCAATTGCGCAAGCAACTGGCGGAAGCCTGTTAGAGCAAGGCAAGCGCGCCATTGCAAAGGTGGAAAGCGACGGCAGCGGCGGATATTCAGCCCTTGGCCCCGTGACCCGCACAGGCGACCGCGCCTATGGTAAATATCAAGTCATGGGCGCGAACATCCCGTCATGGACCAAGGACGCGCTTGGTTATTCAATGACGCCCGCACAGTTCCGCGCCAGCCCGGAAGCGCAAGAAAAGGTTTTTGAACACAGGTTTGGCGGTTATCTGCAACGCTTCGGCAATATGCAGGATGCGGCTAGTATGTGGTTTTCTGGACGCCCATTTGCAGGAAATAACAGGTCTGACGGCTACAACAGCGTTCCGCAGTATGTCGGGAAAGTTATGGCGGCAATGCCCGGCGGCGGACAGGCTCCGGCATCGCCACAGGGCGGCCCGCAGGCGGCCCCGCAAGGCCAGCCGGTGGGAATGCCGCAGCAGGGCGGCCCCTCGCCACAGCAGCTTCTAATGGCCTCCATGATGGTCCGCGACCCGCGTATGCAGCAAGTGCTGCAAATGCAAGCCCAAATGGCGGCGCAACAGCAGCGTGTAAATTACCAGACGCTTCCCGATGGCACTATCCTTGCGCTTGATCCTATGGGCAGGCGTCCGCCTACACCGGTATATCAGGCGCAAACAAAGCCGACTTATGGCGTAATTGGTAAAGACCAGTTCGGCAATGAGCAATATGGCTTCATTGATCCCGTGACCCGCCAAATCCAACCGACACAGCTACCCGGCGGACAAGCCCCGCAAGGCGCTACGCCAGCCGGTCCCGCGCCTGCGCCCGGCCAGCAACAGCAGGCACCGGCAATGCTCGGCGCGCCGTCCCCTGCGGCTCCCGCTGGCGTTCCCGCCCCGCCGCCCGGCGTTGATCCGAAAGTCTGGCGCACAGAGCAAACCAAAAAGCTGGCCAATCCTGACAAGCTGACGGAAGTCCAGTCTAAGGATGTGGGCTTCTATTCGCGCGGCGCTCAAGCAAACGAGTTGCTTGGCCAAAAAGAAGGCGACTTGCTTAACACAACGCAAGCCGTCATGGGAGCAACCCCGCTAGTAGGCAACCAGCTTACGTCTCAGAAATACCAAGCGGCGCAGCAATCTGCCCGTGATTTCCTTGCGGTCATCCTTCGCAAAGACACTGGCGCGGCTGTTACCCCGCAAGAATTTTCCATGTATGGGGATATTTTCATTCCCAAGCCCGGTGACAAGCCGGAAGTTGTGGCACAAAAACGTGATGCTCGTTCGCGCGCGCTTGAGGGCATTCGTTCCGGCCTTGGCTCTGTCCAACAGATTGTTGAGTTTGCCCGTCCAAAAGCGCGTCCTGAAAATGCCCCGCCACAAATCGGCCAAGTCATAGACGGCTATAGGTTCAAGGGCGGTAAGCCGGGCGACCAGAAAAACTGGGAGAAGGTCAACTAATGGCTGGACCTTGGGAACGCTTTGCAGAGCAGCCCGCAGCACCCGCGCCTAGCGCAGGCCCTTGGGCGAAATACGGGGGAGGGGGTGAATCCGCTCAACTACAACCAGCCGCGCCCGTTACATGGGGCGAAACTATCAAGCGCGAAGCTGGCAACGCTTTGCAAGCGACTGATGACATTGTGCGCCTGATGGCGAACGCCGCAACCTTTGGAATGGCCGATAGGTTCGCGGGCGCTATGGAAGGCACAGGCAAAGAAGCCGAACGCGCCAAAACAAAAGCGGCTGGCGAGCGCGCCGGATGGGCCGGAACGGCTGCGGAAGCGGTCGGGTCCATGGGGCCTGCTGGCCTTTTGGCGAAGGCTGGCTTGGCCGCTGGCGCTGCCACAGGCGCGGCTAGGTATGTCCCCGCCGTTGCCGGTTCCGCTGGTCTCGGCGCAACCATGGGCGCGCTAGATGCTGCTGGCAATGACCGCGATCCCACTACGGGCGCACTGGTAGGCGCTGGCGCTGGCTTGCTTGGTCATGGCGCTGGCAAGTTGATTGGCGCAGGCGTCAACCGCGCTGCGCAGGCCATGGGTAAGGGCGTCCCGCCAACTGCGGAAGCTATCAAAGCGCAAGGAACTGCGGCCTACAAGGCGGCTGAAAATGCGGGTGTCATTGTCAGCCCGCAGGCCACGGCGCGGCTGCAAAACGATATCCAGCAAAAGTTGACTAGCTTTGCCTATGAGCCTGAATTGTTCCCGAAGGTTCCGGCCCTGCTAAATGCGCTTAATCGCTCGAAAGGTCAGAACGTGACGCTTTCCGGGCTGGAAAACTTTCGCAAAATTGCCGGGAACATCGCGGGCAGCAATGACAGGGGCGAGCGGGCAGTAGGCCGCGCGCTTAAGGAAACCATTGACGACTTTATGACCGGCATCAAGCCGGGTGATACAATTGCAGGCAACGCCCCGGCGGCGGTAGGCGCGTTGCAAAACGCCCGGCAGGCATGGCAGCGACAGGCTAAATCCGATGATTTGGGCCGCGCCATGGAAAAAGCCACGACTTCAACGGCGGGCGCTGGCACGGGCGGCAACATTGATAATCGCATCCGTCAGCAGCTTGCCAAAACGCTTGAACGTGGTCGCGGGTGGACGCCAGACGAACGGGCGGCGCTAGAGCGCGGCGCGCAAGGGACAGCAACGCAAAATGCCCTACGCCTTGCCGGGCGCTTGTCTCCTACAACGGGCGGCTTGCAAGCCCTGCTTGGCCTTGGAGCAACTGTTGCAAATCCTGCTCTTGGCCCGGCGTTTCTCGCTGGCGCTGGCGCTAAGATGACAGCGGATAAAATGTCAAAGGCAAACGCAAAATACGTTGATCAGCTTATCAGGGCGGGCGGCTCGGCTAGGGCTTTGGACAATATGCAGGCGTTGCCAGAAGCGCAGCGCCAAGCACTTATTCGCGCTCTTGCTGGGATGAGCGCCGTTCCTGCTCAAGGGCTTTCTCAGCCCGTGTTGGCCCCATAAGCCAATACACCACGGCAACGAATACTAGAAACAGACCGAAATCAAGCAAGCCGCTCCAATCGGGCAGCTTGCCGTTGAATATCGCGCCTATCGCAGCAAGCGAGGCGACGACTAGCCAAATCTGTCTACCCAAAACGAGGTCTCCTAACCATGCCCTATAATGGCAGCGGGACGTTTTCGCTATCGTCCAGTATCAGCCCCCAAGACCCCGGTTCCGCAACCGTTGTTATGGCCATCCTTACCGATATTCGTGACGGCCTGACAAATGCGACCGCCAAAGACGGACAAAGCGTCCTTACTGGTGCTTTGAAGCTGGCTGATGGTTCTGTTTCCGCGCCCGGCCTTACCTTCGGATCGGACTTAAACACCGGTATTTATCGCTCTGGCTCTGATGCGTTTGTGCTGGTCGCAAACGGCGCTGCCGTCGCTACTCTTAGCACAACCGGCTTGACGCTGGCCACGGGCAAGACGCTCGGCTCCACAGCCGATATTGTGCAAACCGCAAATATAACCAATAACGCGGTTACACTTGCCAAGCTGGCCACACAGGCCAATCAAACGATATTGGCCAATATCAGCGGATCATCGGCGGTTCCTACAGCCGCAACACTGACGGCCATCATTGACAACATTATAGGCACGACGCAGGGCGCTATTCTTTATCGTGGCGCGTCCGCATGGGCAAAGCTTGACCCCGGCACGAACGGCCATTTCCTGAAAACCAATGGCGCGGCGGCTAACCCGGCATGGGCAGCGCCTACGGATAGCGTGGCTTCGCAAACCGGCAACTCCGGCAAGCTGCTAACCACAAATGGCACGGCGACAAGCTGGGAAGTCAACCGGGTTTTTGCCAGCGCGTATGCTTCTGACCTTACCGGAACGCCTGCGCTCTCAAATCACATAAACGTGACAAGCATTACCCGGACAGGAACAGGGACTTTCCGCGTTGTTATGACAAACGCGGCGGCAAATGGCCTTTATCCGGTTTCCGTCACATTGGCGTCGGTCGGCGCTTCGACAAGAACAGCGGCCCGCTTCTCACAAGTCAATACAACCACCTTCGATATTTTCACATATCGCGGCGACACGGGCGGCTTGGAAGATGTGACCGCGCTAAGCTTCTCGGTCGGCGCTTCCTTCTAATGGCTATCCGCAACCGTGCCCTGAATATGGGCAAGAACAGAATTACGGGCCTATCGTCGGGCGTAAATCCGCTTGACGCTGTAAACAAGCAACAGCTTGACGCCGCGATTGACGGGATAGGCGCGGGTGAAGCCGGGCCGCAAGGCCCGCAAGGCCCGCAGGGTCCACAAGGCCCAGCAGGTGCAAACGGAACAAACGGGACAAATGGCGCGGACGGTGCAGACGGTCAAGGCGTTCCGGTCGGCGGCGACGTTGGGCAAGTTCTCACAAAGTCCGGCTCTGGCGACTTTGAAACCGCGTGGGAAACGCCAGCCGGGGGCGGCGGGCTTACACATGGCCAAGTTCTAATGCGACAGGAGTTTAGGCTTTGATCATCCTGTCCGGCACATCTGACATTGTCCGCCTGATTACGTCCGGGACGGCGACAATCAACACTTTTGCGGCATTTACAGAAGTCAACACATCAACAAACACCGTTGACGCTGGCCGCCAAGGCGCTGCGATTTCATCCGCCACGACCACAACGATTGTTGCCGCGCCGTCCTCTAACGTGCGCCGGTCTGTCAAAACGCTGACAATTCGTAATACTCACGCGACAACGTCGAATACAGTAACCGTTCAAGTCTTTGATGGGACTACGGCGTTTGAACTTTATAAGGTCACATTGGCAGCGGGTGAAACGCTCTTTTACCAAGAGGCCGCAGGTTTTTTTGTGCACGACGCGCAAGGCCGGGTGAAATCAAATGACGCCGCTGGTGGATCGGGCGCGGCGGTCAATGAGTTGAATCTGGTTACGCTGGCGTCCGATGTGATCAACAGTAACGCGACAGCCAACACCATGGCCGATGTTACGGGGCTTTCGTTCTCTGTCACATCTGGCGAAACTTACTGGTTTCTGTTCTCCATAATTTACCAAGCCGCCGCAACTACGACAGGCTCCCGCTGGTCAATCAATGGCCCAGCAAGCCCTACAATTCTGGCGCTGGCGCAAGACAATACTTTGACCGTCACGACTGCCACCCTTGGCTATAACAGCGCCTACGATACGCCAGCGGCGTCTAACGCAACATCTGCCGTGGCCAGTTCGATTGCAGGCAACATCGCCCGAATTGAGGGGATTATTCGCCCGTCTGCAAACGGGACTGTAGTCGCGCGCTTTGCGTCCGAAGTTTCATCGTCTGCGATTACAGCAAAAGCCGGTTCGATTCTGCAATGGGTTCGCACCCTCTAAGGAACAATCATGCCAGCCATCACGCCTATTTATCCCGGTGTTGAAAGACAGCCGGAAACGATTAGCAACGTCGAAAATGATGACGCTGCATTGATCCTTGAAAAGCTAAAGACCGTTGATGGCGCGTCATCCGGCCTTGACGCGGATTTACTCGACGGGCAGCACGGCAGCTTCTACACAAATCGCGCCAATCACACCGGCACATTTGCGCCTTCCAACATATTTCCGCAGGGCGCGGCGTCAACGCTTGATGCTGACTTGTTGGACGGGCAGCACGGCAGTTACTACACGTTGCGGGCTAACCACACGGGAACATTTGCTAGCGGCGGTTATAGCAATGATGACAGCATCCCGGCATATTTGCGCTTGGACAAGGGCGCGAACACTGCGGTTAAAATTCATCGTTTCCAGGACCGCGCTCTTTTTGGCGATGCGGTCAATTACACCGGAAAATTCTCATCTTATGGCGACCTTGGCACGTCGAAGCTGACGGAAGCAACCAGCTACTTTGCCACAAACGCCAGCGTGATTGTTGGCGGTGTAACAGGCCGCTATGGGCTAACAGCCTATGGCGTTTCCGATAGCAGCGCAGAAACGGACGGGCTGGCCAATACGGAAAGCATCGGCATTGCTGCGGTTGGCATTTCAAAGGCTGGCACGGGCTACGCGCGCGGAATCTATGCCGAAGGGCTTTTCTTCTCGCCTACTGGCCTTGCGTCCGCTGCGGAATTTCAGGTTGGCAATCATTCAACCGTTGATCATGCCAAGTCATCCGCCTATGGCGTTCGCGGCGCGACGTGCCTTTACATGGGCGCAGAGGGCTACGTCAATTACACAAAGGGCAACACGCAGATCAAGCTGACGCCAGCCGTCACTGGTGCGACCGGCAACGGCACGACTGCAACGCTCACAATTCAATCGCCCCATGAGTTCCAGATTGGCGACGTAATCACGGTGTTCGGCGTCACGCCTTCTGGTTATAACGGGACGTTCACGCTTACCGGAAGAACCAGCACAACCATTAGCTACGCCAGCGCAACAAGCAGCGCTTTTGTGTCTGGCGGCTATACAGCCCGCGCCTATCCGTCTGGCCAGTGCATTGACATTTCAGGCGGCTCTATTGGTGCGACGTGGCAAAAGTTTAAGGTCGGCATGGTCTTCCGCAACGGCGCGCTTGTCCGCGATTCCGTGACGGATCGGGCCGACGCAATCCACATGGCGCAAAAGCATCAGATTGTTTGGGATGTTTCGGACGCCACAACCCGCGCCGCTGTTATACGCTCCGAAATCAATGCGGCATCAAGCGAGGCGTGGCAGGTTTTCAAAAATCACCTTGTCGAATTTCAGGGGACAAGCGAAGCGGTCATTTTGCAAGTCAAAAATGACAGCAGCGGGACGCCAGTTAATTACGCGATTATCCAGAACGCGCCTACGGGCGGGCCTGTTTACATGCAGGCGACCGGCTCTGACACGAATGTTAATTTCGCCATCTATACCAAGGGCGAAGCGTCTATTTTCACGGTTCGCGGTGATAATGGCGCGGATGAATGGCTCAGGGTGTCTGGCGCGACGTCAAACGTCAATTACGCCCATATTTCAGGATCGGCCACAGGATCGGCCATAACCATTTCGGCGGCGGGTTCTGATACGAATATCCCGCTTGATCTGCGCTCAAAAGGATCAAGCCCCGTCCGCGCCATGGCTCACGCGGGCAGCGTAGAGGTTTCGCGGTTTTCAGCCAACACAAGCAACGCGGTCAATGGGCTGGATTTCCGCGCCTACGCAACCGGATCATCACCGCAGATTCAGGCGTTTGGCTCGGACGCAAACCTTGATTTGATCCTTGTTCCGAAAGGCACGGGCCGCTTGCAAATCCAGACGGCAACAACGGCGGCGACTACCGCCGCGTCTTTCACTGCTGACCGTATTCTTGAGTTCAAAGACTCCAGCGGCACAACCTACCGTATCCCCTGCCGCGCAACTGCATGGTGACACATGGAACAAATTAACATTCGCCCAGCCATTGAAATCCACCTTGGCGCGCTTGTCATGGCGAACATTGAATTGACAGAGCGCCAGAAAGCCCTTGCGGCGCGTATTGAGCAGCTAGAGGCGGAATTGAATGCCACGCGGGATTTACTCGACATGCAGGCCAAGCCCCATGAATAAAGCATATTTCTTCAAGCGCGTCCGCGAAAGCCTGTTTTCGGGTCGCCTGTCCTCTACGCAAATTGACGGCATGACGCGGATTATCGATTACCGCGATAGCCATTGGCCAAACATGCCAGACGGAGAATTGGCGTATGTTCTGGCAACCACAAAATGGGAAACTGCGCACACCATGCAGCCCATCAAAGAGCGCGGTTCACGGGAATACCTGCGCTCGAAAAAATACTGGCCATGGATTGGCTACGGGCTTGTCCAACTTACATGGAAAGCCAACTATGAAAAATTCGGTGTGACGGACAGGCCAGAGAAGGCTCTGGAATGGCCTACGGCTTTGGACATTACATTTCGCGGCATGATCTACGGCATGTTTACCGGGAAGAAGCTGGCCGACTACATTAAGCCCGGCCAAGAGCCTGATTACATCGGCGCGCGGCGTATCATAAATGGCACGGACAAGGCTCGCCAGATTGCATTGATTGCAGAGGGCTTCCGCGAAGCTCTGCGTCAAGCCAAGGAAACCGGCGACATTCCAGCCGATGAGCCGCAAGAAACCGGCAAGCCCTTGACAAAATCCACAACGGCTGGCGCTGCTGCGGCGGCTGGTGTTGCTGGCGCTGCTGCCCCCGCCGTCGAAGCGGTCAAACAAGCTGGCGAAGCCGCCGAAGCGGGCAAGAGCATAGGCGAGTTTGCGGCATCGGTTGGCCCATGGGTTCTTCTGGTTCTCGTGATTGCTGCTGCTGCCGGATACATCATTTGGGAACGTCGCCGCCGGTCAAAAGAGGAGGGCTTATAATGTTCGCCGCTGCAATCCCATTCGCCCTGAAATACTGGAAAGCGATAGCGCTGGCTTCCGCCGTTGTTATCGTATGGGGCTGGCATGTGTCGAAGGTCCGCGAAGCCCGGAAAATTGGCTACCAGTCAGCAATATCTGACATAAACGCGAAGGCCGCGCAGCTTGATAAACAGGCGGCTGCTGCGGCTCAATCTGTAGATGAATGCTTTGCAAAAGGCGATGGTTTCACGTGGAACAGGAGCGCGGGAAAATGCGTAAAGCAATAACTGTTGCAGCACTTGCATTGACGCTGGCTGGCTGCGGTGCTGCTGCCAATGTGCAGATTGCCCAGCCCTGCGGGGTTATCCGCGATAGTCTGAAAGACGTTCGCGCAACAACGCGGGACGGCGAGCGCAGGCTTTCAAATCACTTCGAGCGCGGCGTAGCTGCCAAGTGCTGGGGGCGATAATGGACGATACGCGAGACCTTGTTATTGGTGTCCGCGCTGACGTGGCGAACATCAAGGAATTGCTTGAAAAGCATATCCAGCAATCGAACGCGAACACAGACAGAATCCAGCAACGCCTTAACGAGCATCATGACATTATTCAGCAAGGCAAGGGCGCTGCGCTCATGGGCAAAATAGGCGTGGGGATAATCAGTATAGGCGGCGGGCTTCTTGGCGCGCTTGGCCTGAAATATGGTATAAAATAGCGTGTTTGCGCTGGTCGTCATGCTTTGCGCCAGCGCGGCTCCTACGTGTGACAAAGAGACGGCGGCAGAGGTTCGGCAATACCGCTACATGACGGCGGAAGAATGCGCGAAACACATCAACGCGCTGCTGTCCCAGCCGCCGATTCAGGGCGTGTTCTTTCGCATATCATGCGAGTTTCAAATCAACGCATAGGTGATATTTGGCGAGCAATAAAGCAGCCGAAGCCCTCGCCGCTGTAATGGCCGCTGGGGGCAGTATGCGCGGCGCTGCACGGCTTATGGGCGTTTCCAATGGGACGCTCTATGACAGGCTGGAAACCGCCCGCAGGCAGGG
>JACCDR011102626.1_pt1 | contig 28900 bp, 29 predicted proteins | sample 7446431 | NCBI WGS metagenome assembly JACCDR01 (sample SAMN15323443, study PRJNA562643) | freshwater metagenome | isolation source: river surface water | place: USA:Blue River Watershed | collected 2017-08-17 | reverse complement strand
TCGGACGGCTGGACGCGGCCATAGTCGATCACCGCGTCAATCGGCATTTGCGAATAGGGGTTGATGGCCTGCGTCTCTTCCAAGGTCAGTTGGATGTGGAAGCCTCGGGGCACGGCCTTGATGCTGCCCTTGCGGATGGTCCAGCGGGCGCAGTCATGACCGCCACAGCACGACCAGCGATAGACCGGGTCTTTCTTTGCGCTGTACCAGTCATGGGCGACGGCCGGCGCCGCCAATAAAAAGGCCGCCAGAGCGGCGGCCGAGAATGAGAGTAGGGGCCTTGCTGGAGGAGGTCGCCCCGGAGGCGCTACATTAAAGCCTTTCAAAGAAAGGCCGATGGACATGCCATTCATCGCGCGATCTCCACGATTTTCGTTGGCTCTGTGACCGGCGGATGCTCGGCGCCCCCGAGGGCCAAGATTGCTATGGCCGCAAAGATCGCAAGGTTGAGGGCGGCAGTGATGTGCATCATCATTTCAGGATCTCCAGCAGTGATTTGATTGCAGGTCCGCCCCCGAACAATGCGCCCAAGATGATGACAAGAACGGTGCCGTTCAGCGCAGACGCCGCCTTGATCAGGGCCCAGAAGCTTGAGATCCAGCGGTTGGTCTCGACCTTCATGTTGTTGCTCGCTGTCTCGACAGCATTGGCCATCTGCTTGCCGAGCTCGACCACCATCTCCTTGTTCGCAGCGTTATGGCGTTCGATGATCCGTTCGGTCGATTGCTGGTGCAAAACAAACGTTTCTTTCATCATCTCGACCTCTCGTCCGCGTTCGGCCTCGAGATGCCTTAGCCCAGCCTCAAGGGTTGCTATTCTTTCAGTTTGTGACGACATTTTTCATTTCCCAGCAATGCGCCGAATGAGAGTTGAGATATGCCCGACCGCACAGTTAAGCACGGTCAGAACGTCAGCCCAGGTGATCCCGAACCTTCGCGCCAGCAACAATGCCAGCAAGAGCAGTGGGATTTCCGCCAGCGTCAGCAACACGGCGATTCCTTGCAGCCATTGCAGAAAGTCCACCATGAGCCGCCCCTCCGAGAACGATGATCTGTTGCGCCGTCAACCACACAACCCACCATGACGTCATGTCGCCCCAGCTGATAAGCTGGTGCCGGAAGGCCATGTGTGTGGCCATGATGGCTATATAGAACGCACCGAAGACCTGCTCGGTCTTGCCTCGGGCGAAGGCCATGGTTACAACAAACGACAATCCAGAAGCGACGAAGAATATCCCGGCCTGGTCATGGCGAACATCGGTCAGGGTCATCGCTGTTCGCGTCACCAAGAAGCTGACCAGCATCATCAATGCCATGGCGCGACTCTTGCGCGACAGCAGGCCGGCGCAGCAGACCCCGACGAGAATGATGAAGTCTCCAAACCCGGCATTGCTGGACCAGAGGAAATCGCTCATCGCGCATCCCCGCGGGCGGCCAGTTGCTCCAGGATGGGCTCGGAGGAGATAACGGCGCGTGAGGCGCGGGCAATCTGCAACTGCTCGCGGTGCACGTCTTGGATATCTGGATCGGTCGGTGTGGCAAAGCCGAAAGCGCTGATCACCTTCGACCACTCGCCGTGCCCGGCCTGCTCATAGAGCGACGCCAGAACGCGATCGCCGGCATCGTAACAACGACGGGCCATGACCATGTCAATTTTGCCACGGGCGACCAGAACGTTGTCGATGCCATGGGCCTTCAGCACTGGGGTGGCCTTGTCCACGGCAGCCCACAAAGCATCGAAGAGAGGAACTGCATCGTCTCCCGCTTCGATGGCGTGCTTTAGAAATACAGAGGCGGCCCCGACCTCCACAAATTCACGCGGGCATGGCTTCTTTTTCATGTCATTTCTCCGTTTCAAATTTTGGTTATGGCAGCGTCACGAGGCTTGCGCGGGGGTCGATAGTGACGAGACCGCGCCGCGTCCAAGAGTCAGACGGCGCACGGCCAAGCCAGTTGGCGAGGCCATGGCTGCCCCAGTTGGTGACGAATTTTGCACCGCTTGCAGGATCTCTCGTGGTGTACTCGATGATCAATTCGTTGGTCACGCCAGTCGTGACAACTCGCCAAGACCGAATTGGGATCGGCACGTCATTGACGGATGGCACGGCGTTTGGCAGCAACTCAAGCCCGGCTGGCCTGTAAGTGGTGTTGCGGTTTGAACCGAACCCGCTCGTAGAGCGCCACCGGAACTGGAACACCGTAGAACTCACTTCGGTCTGCGAAACCTCAGTAAGGCCACGCGCACCCATGCCCTGCACGGGACCGGCCCCGCTTTGGCCGAGAATAAGCTCACGGAACAGGTCGACATAGGCGCGGGCCTGCAGGCGAATGCCTTCAAAAGACATATGCACATCGTCCGGCATGCGAGGGAGATTGTAGAACTCCGCGCCGGGGCGAACGAGCGGATCATCCGCTCCGGCGTCTGTTTTGCAGGCCAGAAGCTGGGCACACCGGAACATGCTGAATTGAGCGTCGGATGCTGCGATAAATTCATCGCCGCCAAGGATGTCAACTGGCGTGATCAGGCTTGGCAAGCTGCAATTGGTGCGGATGTATGAAAAGACCTTGCGATAGTGCGCACGCACCGTTCGGATTGTCACTGTGCCGGTATCGCCAATGTTGTCCACATCGTTTTGACCGATGTTGAAGTGAAGCAGGGACGGCAGCGGCTCGCCGCCGGGACGCCCCGCGATATAGGCGTTGATGGTGGCAACGGCGGCAATGGCCAGCGGTCCCGCCACGTCGGTGCGTTCATCCCACCAGTGGTTGGTTTTACCGCCCGTGTTGTCTGTCGCCCAGAACAGCGACGACGATCCAGCCCCTGTGCTGATAAAGCGCGTGGCGCGGCCCTGCGCAGGTGTGATGTCTTCAATGCCGAGATCGTATTCCGTCGGCAAGCCAGCCTGAAGGCACCGCAGTGAAAGGGATTGGCCGCCGAGAATGACGCTGCGTGTTCTGGCAACATCGGTCTGGCTGGCACCGCCTGCGGACCCTACCGGAGCCGCACCTGCCTCTGCGCTTGCGACATAAACCACGGCACCCGAAACCTGATATTTCGAAACCGTGACCTGTGCACCGTTTTGAATGGTGATGAACTTGTCGGTCCCGTACCCTTGCCATGTGCCGTCCCCTTGGTAGAGACGCGCCACGGCATTGCCTGCGGTGTTTGCGCAGAAGATGCGCACGGTCTGGCCGTTGCCCATCCAAGTGCAATCAATGTACGACTGTTGCGCACTGCCTGGCAACGCATGCCATGGCCGGTCACGCTCCAGCAGTCCGATATGGCGCGGCAGATTGTTGCCTGTTATGGATCGCTGCTCATAAGCCGATGACACGTTTGGCGGCAGCAATGGCGCCAAGGCTTCAGCGATTTCATAAGCGCCGTTGCCAGTTGAACTCCACAGCGCAAGCTCGTTTCCGGGCGGCGTAAGGGCGTCCGACTGGACCTGCCCCAAAAGGTAAAAGAATGAACCTTGAGCCGCCAATATATAGCGCCGCCCCTGCATGATCGCGCCGCGCAGAAGGTTGACATCATCCATGGTGCGGATGATGTTCGGAGAGGCGTCGCCATTGACGGCCAAGGTTACGCGGTTGGAGTTGGCAGGGTTTGGCACAGCATCGAACGGCGCCACAAAGCTGAACAGCCGAACGCCGCCGTCCTGCATTTCAGTGATCGGCAGTGGTGATGTTGCCGTGAAGGCGCCAGACGTGCCCCCAACGCTTGTCAATTCAATGACGCGGCCAAAGTCTTTTTCAGTCAGAACGGGCCGACCATTCAGCGTTCCCGTGCCGGTAATGGCAAGGCTGTTCGTGACAACGACGTCCGCGGCTTCGACAGAGCCTGCTGTCACAGCCCCTGTGACAGCCACAGAGTCAGCGGTGACCGCCGCCATGTCGGTGTCGGCAAGAGTTGATACGCCTGTGACCTCAAGCGTTTCAGTCTTCACGCTGACCAGGTCCAAGGCGCCCAATGCCACGCTATCGACGCTGACACGGTAGTCAGTCAGATCTAGAGCGACGGTACCGTCGGCGTCGTATGGGCCGCCTTCGCCCTCGAGGGCAAGCCGAACTGGATAGTCGAACAGCATCAGAACAGGCGCCGATGTGCGCTTCACCTGGATCCGCCCATAGCCCGAACCAGACGCCGCGAGGTCTCCGCTCGTCAGAGCAAAGGTGAAGCGACCCGTCGATCCGCTGACGGATGCAAGCTTGCCGTTGGCAAGTGTTGCTGTGACGAGCGGAGTTGAAGCCCCTGCGAGCCACAACGTCACCTCGATGGTACCCGTCCACGTAAAGGGCGCACCGGTGTCTTTTCGTGTGAAGGTGACAAGCGGGCCATAAGCAAGGCCCTGGACGATGCGCGGCAGTTTGCTGTAGCTCATGGCCGCACCTCAGTTATCGGTTTCGATGTAGACTGAAACAACATCCACAGCGACAGCGAGAGCCGTGGCGTTGTTGGTTTTCCAGATTGAGTGGCCGAGCATTGTCGTGGCAGACGGGATGGCGGTGCCGACCGTGCCCGCAAGCTGCCCTGTGGCGATTGCTGTGGTACTCACGTTGATGACCTGATAGTTGATGACCTGCGTGTTGGCCGGGGCATCCAAGGTCAATTCATAGAGCGCATCGGAGAGACCAGTGGCCGGGAAGCTTGCCCCGAGATCTATGGGGGTTTGCGCCGCGCTGCCGCCGTAGCAGATGTGCAGGTTTGCACTGGTTGAAAGCTGGCAAAGGCCAACAGCATTGGTCAGCGAACTCGGCTCCACGTTGGTTGGCGTCGTCGTGGCGTTTCGCATCCCGGCGAACATGCGCTCGCCGGAGACGGCGGCAGCATTGCTGGGCACAAAGCGCAGCACATAGTAGAACCCGCCGATGCCGCCCGTTGCGCCAATGGTGAACTGTGCAACGGTGCTGTGGTGGCCTGCAAATGAGCCTGCGGTGGTGTCGCTCACATAGCCGAGACGCCTTGCTCGCGTGGCCAGGTTGGTGGCAGCCGCCGCCCTGTTCGTGGCCGTTCCCAGCGTGGTTGGCGTGGCCATGCCGAAGATGCCGGGGTTTGTGCCTGAGTTACCAGCCGGGTTGAAATAACCAACCTTGTTGCCAGCCAAGGCACGCTGCAAATCGGCAATGCCGGGGCGTTCCGTCATCAGTCGGAAGTGATCGCCCGTGGCATGATAGACGATGATGTAGCGCGTGCTGGACAGCAGTTGCCCAATCGTGAGGTTCACGCCAGATGCACTCAGCAATGGCTTGACGCCGATGCCTGCAATGTTGAGCGTGACTGCCCCGGTGTTGTTGGCTGCCGGGAACAGGCTGAAATGCTGAAGATCTTGATAGGATGTGATCACCGGGCTTGTGGTCGCGGTGATGGCGTTGACGCCAGCCACGGACGTCAAGGGCAGGATGCCGCGCCTGCGCGCGTCGCTGATTTCCTCGTTGACGTTCAGGCGTATACTGTTGCCCGTGCAAATACCTGCCCCGATGTCCGCCGTCGAACACACGGCACCGTCAACGGCGGCGCGGGCTGGCACCACAAGGCAAAGCAGCATCATCATGGCTGCCGCGAGGCAACCACGCCAGGTATTCACCATATCGAGTCTCCTAGTTGAAGATTTCTGGCGCTTCGGCCAGCAAGTTCAGTTGCCAGCGCTCTTCGCCGACACGTCGTTTCGAATGCAGGACCATGCGGCGCATCTCACGCCCCAGCGGCCCGATGGCAATTTCGCGGTCAATGACAAACTGCCCTGTGTTTGCAATGGGGGTCTGCAAGGTCACGAATTTGGTATCAGCGGACTGTGTGATCTGGGCAGTCATGACCAGACCGTTGCGCATGCGGACGGCACAACCAAACACGCCGGAGAAGGCGTTGATGTCGGCAACCGCGTTGATGTCAGACGCCATGGTGATCGAAGTTGCGGACTCCGACAGTTTCATCTCGCTGTAGAGGTCGAAGCCCACAACGTTTCCGCCGCCGATGACTATCGCCTTGATCAATCCAAAGAATAGATCACGTTGCACAACTTCGTCGGCAACGGCGATCAAATCACCTTTCCGATAGTAGCGGCCTTCAGGCCCGCATTCCCGCTTGTGACGGGCCTTGCGATACTGCAACTGGCGCAAGTTATAGAGGCCGGTTGCCGCCGCCTTGGCAGATGTCGTGGAGGCGTTGTCTTCGATCTTTTCCAGCAGCGTGGCATTGGCGGCAGAATATCCGTCACGATAGACGATGACTTCGGCCCGCTCGTAATTGTCCGTTTCGTCAAGAAACTGGACGCGGTAGCCATGCGGTACCGTATCGGCGTCGATCTCTGTGCCAAGGTTTCTGCTGTTTTCCGGCGTCAACATGCCGACGGGCTGTTCCCCGCTCCGGTCGTGGTCAATCGTGATGCCCCAGAGGTCGGCTTGGCTTGGCGTTGCCCGCATGGAAGCTGCGAGCAGTTGCAGCACTTCCGGCACTGATCGGTTGTGCACCAGCGTGTCGCAGGTGATGTCATTCGTTTCGCAATGCAGATACGCCGTTTCAAGGCTGGCTTCGTCGATGACTTCCCCAGGCAATGGCCTCACCGTCTTGCCGGAAAGCAGTAAGGCATCGCGGTAGAACGCGGCTGGCCTGCGGCATGGCACTGGCACATCGGACCAGATGCCGTTTTCAAACGGCCTGGCATAGGCCGTTGCCAGCACAGACACGCTTTCCACGCGAATGTCAGGGATGCGCAGCGCAATGCGGCCTAGCCCGTACTCCACGGCCTGCCGGATCGGGCGATCAGGATAGTATTGCGTGACGGCTTCCACCATCGTCTTCGATTGGATGGACCGCTGCGTCTGGTGGATGGTGTAGAAACCATCAACCAGTTGATAGCTAAAGAAATGCGCACGCTCAGGGGCAGTGTCAAAGGCATACTCATTGTTTGCCGGACCGTTATCCGGCTGGAACAGAGAATACTGTCCAGCCCAGCCACGCATGACCCGAACGTCATATTCGTCCTCTGGCCATGACACCGGGTCAAGGTAAATTTTCGCGCCTTCGTAAGTCAGGCTTACGTGCGACGCAACATTACTGGCAGCCCCTGAATATAGATTGAAGTTCCCGATGTCGGAAGTCGCTGCGTCCTCTTCACTTAGGATCAGCGACCCGATTTCCAAATTTGACGAGTATGACGTCTCAATATCAATGCGGTAATACCTCCATGATTTTTGAGGTTCAATCTGAAGCGATATTCGCCTGATATAGGCGTATGTGAAAATTCCCACAGCATAGGTTGGCTCGTCAGAAACATACAATTCGGTCCAAGGGTCAGAAGTTGTATCCCTGCTCAAAACCTTAAACTTGCGAGGGGCATAAATCTCGTTTGATGGCTGTTCCTTTATAGTCACAGACCGGATTGCTTTGGAATTGCCAGCCCCGAAATTGACTTCGATCCATCCGGGGGGTGCAACAGACGCCGCCCATGATGTCGCGTCGTTGCCGTCGCAGGCCCGCCACGCCTCAAAACCAGCCTGTTGCGTGGATGCAGACATTGTGACCCCTGATGTCGTGGCTGCCGTCATCACGGGAATGGCATTTGTCGGGAAATTGTTGGTGAAATAGCTGTCGCTTTGATATTCGAAAGATTCCCCTGCGCCAGTGATGCGGTTCGCCAAGAAAATGTCATAGGCTTCGTTCCGGCAATAGTGCCTACCTTTTGGGAACCGCCCCCAGACAAGCTCAACCTCGCGGCGGAATGGGCCTGACGCCTTCGTGTCTTTGATGTGCAGCGTCGGCAATTTGCGCCATGTTGTCGTGCCCTTTTTGCGGACCTCGATGCGCAGCGGCACCATCTGCGCATTGCCCTGGTTGTCGATCAAGCCGCCTTCGAAAAGCAGCCGGAGCAGGAAGCGGGTTGCTCCTGCTTTCTTGACAAAGGGGTGCCATGTTTGCAGCGAGTTTTCAGGCGTGACCTGATCAACCAGTCGGTCATACCAGTCGGTCGATTCCGTCTGTGTCTTTGGCGTTGAGAGCACAACGCCAGCGGCGTCTTGAACAACCGTCTCAGTGGAGAGGAAGGTGTCGCGCTGCATGTCGGTGCCAGCGGCAATATCAACCTGCACTTCCGAAAACTCGGCAATGTCAACACCGTTCAGTTTCACGTCGGTGAAATCGCACTGCCCGTTCACGCCCATCAAGCCGTGGGCAAACAGCCTGTCGCCTTCGAGAGTTGTCCAACTGCGCACCAGTTGTTGCGGACTGACACGCATCCGCCCGATGACGTTGATCAGGTATTCGTCACGCGACAGCGCATTGCCGGAGATGCCAGCGGCTGCAAGTTCGCGGCGTTCGGTGTCCGCCGATCCGCCAAGGTTAGGAGCAGGTGTCAAAGCCCGCAGCGCAAGGCTGCCCAGAGTGCCGAACACGCCAGCCGCGATGTAAGCGCCGACGCCACCAGCAGCGAATGTAGATGCCGCGCCAAGGCCCAGAACAGTGGCGATGCCACCGCTGGCAATGAAGCCTGTGGCCACTGTCAGCGCAACAGCGGCAAGCAACAAGCCGATCTTGCCCGCCTTGCCTTTTCCAGGTGCAGGCGCGTGAAGACTGAGAACAGTGCCAGCCTTGGCGCGGGTGAAGCGCCACATATCCCGTGCCCACTCGATCCCGTTCACGCGGACAATGCCGTGTTCCATGAACCAGTCGAAGGCACCGATTTGCCCGCTGCGCTTTTCCATGGCAGCAATGGCGCGGCGCACAACCGTCAACAGCGTGTCGCCAGCCGACCAGTCAAACCGGACGGCCATCTCAGGACCGAATGGCGAGAAGCGGGCAACGGAAGACTGCGTCATGAGGCTTTTTCTGCTAGGCGAACATGCCGCCAAAAACTGTGGAAACGAGACGCAATGTCTGGATGCTCAATAGGCACGACAACCGAAGACATGCCTTCGTCAATGTTGAGCACGCGAGAGGAAGACACCATGACACCGACATGCAACGGGGCCACGGCACCAGAAATTGTTGGAGTGAACATGACCATCACGTCACCATCTCGCGGTGCGGTGATTTGATTCCAGTCGTCCCCAGCCATAGCTTCGGCTATGGCAGTTTTGATGTCCGATGTTTCATTGTACCACGGCAGATCAACAAGGCCGTGAACCTCGGAAAGGTACAGGCGTGACAGGCCCCAGCAATCAATGCCGCTCCTGTCGCGCCCTTTGAGCCTATGTCGCAGGCCCAGATACTTTGTAAGGTCAGTCACCGATAAAGCCCCGGAAAGTCAGACGGAGAAATGCGCAGCGGCGCATAGGGTTCGTTCTCAAAGCTTGCTGCCGAGATCGTCCCGGTCACCGACAGCGGATCAACGGTCGCCCGGCGCAAGCGCATCATGCGCCACGCCATGACAACGCGGTCAGGGTCCGAAGGCCGCACCATTTCAAAATGGACCGTGAGTTCACTTGTTTCTTCGACGATCAGACCGATCTCACGTTCCACGTTGGGCACGACCAACCGCGGCTGAGGGATATCGCCGTCATCTGACTCGTCTTCAAGATCGAACCATCCAGCCTCGAAGGTGAGCCCACGGCTCACGATGTTTTGCGTGTTTCTGGCGATCCTGAAAGGTGTGCCAACTTCCGGCCCTTCGACTGTCATCAGCCAAATGCCAGGCTCGGCACCGCCACGCTGCAGCAGCCATTCGATGTCTTGCGGTGCGGTGACTGGCATATCAGATCTCCGCTCGCTTCATCACAAGCGTGACGTGGAAATGTGTCGGCCTCACTTTGGTCACGCCAGGCGGCTGCTCAAGCGTCATCCAGCACGCCGCATTGACGATGGGGTCGAAGTATTGAAACGGCAGCGTGCCATCCACAATGTCGTCGGTGTAGAACTGCATGAACGCGCCGTACTGGTCTTGATCCATGAGAAACTTGTAGGTCACGTCATCGAAGCGCTGCGTGGTGCGACGACGTCCAAAACTTCTTCCCACATCGGGTTTGAACCGAATTGTGTTGTCGCCAATCGTGATCGAGTGACCATCGAAAAGCGGAACCTGCGGGAGGGAAATGGGCCATGTCGCGGGCATTATCGTTGCACCATCTTAGGACTTGCCCCATAGCTGCTGCTGAGGGTTTTCTTGATCTCGCCCGGCATTTCTTCGCGGACGATTTCACGCAGCATCAAAACAATGTCTCCGTTGCTGTCAGTTCTTTGCTCTGCCTGTATCTGGGCCTGCCCGTAGTATTCGACCTTCAGGCTCACCTGCGGCGGCCCTGAGTTATAAGAGCCGCCGGCAGGCATCATGGCGGTGACACCAAGCCGTCCGTCTGTCGTTCTGGTCAGGGGCATCACAGCTTCTGGGTCTTTCTCACCCATGATACCCAGCGGGAACGCGGTGGGTCGCGTCACGACAGAGTTCGAGAAAGCACCGCCTTGGGCGAACGCCATCACATTGCCGGCAGAGAATGCGTTCCCCTTGGCGTTGAACAGGGCGCCGAAAATGCTGCCAAAGTCGAAGCCGCCGCCACCATAAAGCGGGTGCGATCCGCCGCCGCCAAACATGCCCGAGATGCCAGATGTCAGGTACTGATACGAAAGCTTTGCCAGCATTCTCGTGCCGATATCCAGAAGATCGTCAAAGCTGGCCTTGCCTGTTCTTACCATGTCGGAGAACACCTGCTCCCCGGCCTGATACATATCGTTGAAGCCTTGGCGAACCGTGCCAGCCGCATCCCTTGCACTGTTGCCGATGTCCTCCAGTCCGCGGCGAGCGCCGAACGAGAACGTCTTCTGAGCATCGTCAAGATCAATGAACTGCTGCCTCAGCGCTTGCCAATCTGCAGTGCCTTCGGCGATGCCTGCGCCACGCAGTTTCGAGAATATCTCCCCGTCCCGCTCCGACATGCCAAGCTTGCGGCGGTCGACATTGATGTCCTCTTGCAGACGTGCCCTGGCCTGCAGCGCGATGAATTGCGCCGCCTCGGCATTCTTGAGCTTCAGCAGTTCATACTGCCGCGTGTCGAACTCCAAGCCGTTCTGGGCGGCCTGCTGCTGCAGGTCCAGATAGGAGCGCAGATTTGCCGAGGAAAGGGCGCGCTCATAGGCGGTTGCGCCAACCAAGGCCACTTCCAACCGCTGCTGAGCGATGTTGTCGTTGGCGGCCTGCATGCGCTGACGGTTCGCTTCTGCAATCGCATAAGCGGCCTGCTCATAAGCAACAGTGGATGCCAGTGTCGCCCTGATATTTGCCTCTTCAAGGCTTGTCCCGGCATCAAGCGCAGCGTTGCGCTCACGCATCGCCGCAATCTCTGCCTTTTGTGCCGGCGACTTCGCTGTGATCGAAGCAATCTCTATCGCTGTCGAAGCCCGCATCTGGCGGGTCTGCTCGGAGATTGCATACGCGGCCTGTTCGTAGGCGAGACGACGGGCCCCGGCCGCCCTTATGGCGGTCTCATCGGCGCCCTGTGCCGTGTTCATCGCGTTCACATATTCGCGCTCGGCCGCAATGGCAGCCTTCTGAGCCGGGGTCTTGGCGTAGATGCTCTGGACCTCAAGGTTCTGGAGAGCGATCGTCTTTTCGATCTCTGCGTTGAGCGACTGCAACGCTTGCCCGCGCACGATCTCGGCCTCACGCAGGATCTGTGCGTTACCAGCAGCGGTTTTCAGCGTGGCCGAGTAAGCCTGCTCGATCTGGTCGCGCTTTGACCTGTTGTCAGGCACAAAGCTGTAGAGATCCGCAACGTCGCGCTCGTCGCCCAAGAACTTGCGAGGGTTCGAGTAAAGCTTCGAGAGCTTGGAGGCCAGCGGGTCGAGAGAAAGACTTGCGGCATCAATGCTGCGCTGCAGCCTATCAGCCTCACTGGCAAGGCCAAACATGCCAGACCGTGCCTTGTCTGTGGCGCCGGGCACTTCAAGAATGGCTTTCTGGAACTCATCAAGATCAAAAGTTCCGGACTCGAGGTCCCGGCGCAACTGATCCAGCACGCCCAGGAATGGCGAAAACTCACTGCGGTTGGGCAGCACCAAGACACCAGACCTGCCGCCGCCCCTCGTGCCGTTCGGCGTCATAGAACTGTCCCGAAGGATGTCTTGGATGGACTTTTCCAGACGTTCCCGCATCTTCGATGTGTCGAACCTCAGTTCGAACTCAAGAACAGCAACGTCACGGGTCTGCATCTGCCCAGCGACCCGCCCCATCGCCTGATAAGCAGAGTTCAACTCGTCAAGCTTGGTCTTGTGATTTTTCAGCATTTCCTCGACGGAAACGCCTCCATTCTTGATCTGCTGGTAAGCGTAGACCGCCCCCGTGACGAGCGCGGCAAAGCCAACCACTGCCAGGTTCACGGGACTTGTCAGGAACTGCATGATGCCCTGACCAAGCGCCTGAACGCCACCGCGCAGGCCACGCGGGCCGAGCAACTGTCCGATCTGCATGCCCTGCTGCATTAGCATCATGAAGGGCGACTGGCCGGAAGCCGTCATCACGGCGATGTCGTTCAGTTGATAACTCAGGTTGGCGACTTCGTGCCGGCCAAGCCTGACGTTGTTGTGCCACCTGCTGATGTTCTCAGCTTCCTGCGCGAATTTGACATTGGCACGAGACGTCGCATCACCCAGCTGCGTTGTTGTGATCAGCCCGGCAGCAGCCATGGCGTGATATTCAGCCAGTTCAGCGTTGAGCCTGTCCTGAGCCGCACCCAGCGGATCCAATTCCAGCTTGAGCAGCTTTGCAGCAGTCGTCAGGCGCTCCATCTGGGCCGCTTCTGCGGCGTAGAGAACTTCTGCAGATTCTGCCGCGCTCTTGACCGGCGCAGAACTGACGCCAGTTTGACGATTGAAAAACTGCTGGGCCTGAGAGACATCAAGCGCCTTTGAAACCGACGTAAGGTTCAGCCTGGCAACCTCGGATCGCTCAATGACGCGACCAAACTGGCGCTCCAGTTGTTCCAGCATGGTGACGGCACGAGTCGTGTCCATGCCTTCGCCCATGGCACGGTTGACGCGGTCGAGCACACCAAGGAACTTGTCCGCCTCTCTATAGCCTGGGATGAACTCTCGGCTCAGCCTAGCCATACCGGCAGGCAGGCGCGTCATTGCCGCGTCCGAAGCTGCGAACGACCTTGCCATCTGGTCATTGGCAGAAACAACCTGCTTCGCACCCGTCGCGTATTGCGAAGCGTCAAGCGCTGCGTCGACGCGAAGACTGCGAAGCTGGATCATTTTTCTGGAGCCTTTGGCCTTGTTTTTGCGATGTAGTCGAGGAACTCCGCGTCCATCGCCTTGATGATGGTCTTGAAGCGGAGGAAGTCAGTTCCGGTGATGTAGTGGTCTTCGGCGTAGCGGCTGATCGTCAGGTAAGGGATGGGGCCAACCGCGCCCATGCCGTCAACGTGTCTGTCGCCACGGATGTCTTGCCAGGCTTGCCAGTAGTAACGCTGGTGCGCCTCAAGTTCTGGCTCAACAGGGGCTTCTTCCGGGGAGGCCGCGGCGTACCAAGCCGCAAACTCTTTATCCCCGGACGCCAGCATTTCTTGCTGAGACCGCGCCACTTCACCTCTGCCATCAATGGCAAAGAGCAGCGCGGCCCTTAGTTTTTTACGTCGACCTCGATGGTTTCGAGTTCGTTGCGACCGACACGCGATGCGCACTCAATGATGTCGTTGAGCAACGGGCGCGACTGCGGATTGCGCAGTTCCTCGAGGGCAAGATCAGCCGTGTAATCCTGGTCGAACCCGTTCCAGCCAAGCAGAATGCAATCAACAACGATATTCGCCTCTTCGGCGTGCATTTCGTCTTGATCGAGTTCGCGCTTGTCACGGATCTTGGCCTGCAGCGAACGCATCTGCTTTTGCTGGGCCGAAACATAGTCTGGGGAGTTTGTCGACCTCACATGGTACGACACGCCCTCGAACGTCTTCGAGGCAATCCATTCGCCTTCGCGTTCGCGGCGCAGGTCAACGCGGGTCGATGAAAGCTTGACAACTTTTTTCTTGGTCACTTGCCGGATCCTTTTCAATTCTCTGGGTGCACGGGCCCGCCGACATCAGGCCCGTGCGTTCCCTAGGAGGAAACACCGCCGAGGCTCTCGCCACGTCGGTCAGTTTAGCCAGCGGTGTCGGGCCGCCAGCTGTCTCTTATGACTCGATGTATTCCATGCGCGTGCAGGTCAGGTGCGCGCCGGTCAGAGAGTCGAACGATGACTTCCATCCGACGTTCAGCATCACGTCGGCATTCTTGCCTGTCACAGGCGTGTCGCCGCCATCACGATATGTGATGCGAGGAGCCGAGAAGATGATGGCCTGACTGTCGCGGACGGCGCGAGCATTGAGAGACGCCGCGGTGCCATTCAGGAATTTGCTGTAAATCGTCAGGTCGCCGAAATATGTGTTCAGCGTGCCTGTGACCTCACACTCTCCCGGCTGGATATCAACCGGAGATGCATTCGAAATGTCCTCGATGGTCCGCAGATTGTTGTTGATGTTGAAAGAGACTTCGCCGACCCAATTCGGGCCCGTGACAGTGGCGCCCGCCTCACCGATGCGACCGACGTGAGCGTGTGCGGCCATGACGCGGTTGGTTGTCTGTGCATCAGGGGTGACGTCCAGTGATACGGTGCCTTGATCAGACGACATTCCCTTGAACGAGGACTCGACGCTGATTTCTTGATTGCGGGTAAGCGACACTTTGAATGTGTCGACAACCATGCCGCGATACACCTGATAGCCAGGAGTACCTTGGGCCATGTAGCCCTTTTCAATTGTCTGGCCGATCACTGTCAGACCGTTCTTGATGAAATCGCCCATCCAAATGCGAATGGTCCTAGCGCTGCCAGCATCTACAGCCCAGCCGGCCGGCAGGTTGTCGAGGGTCAAAGCGTTTGTAGCAATTGCGGTGACGCGGACGAACGTGTTGTTGGCGGCAGTTGCAAACTGTTGCCCGACAAGAGATCCGCCGATTTTGATCCACTCGCCGACAGAAAGGCCAAGGGTTGTGAAATCTGCTGCTGTGGAAGCAAGTCCCGTCGCCGTTGCAGTGATATCCCCAGAGGTGCCCTGGAAGCCGACAACCTTCATTCGCGCCTGAGCCGGTGGCGCGGTTTCAGTGACAAGACCAGATGTCAAAAATACTGGTGCGGTCGCCGAGGCCGTCGTGCAGCGGCGCACCGCATTGTTGCCGGCGTTCGTAAACCCGCTGAACAAAACAAGGTGGCCGACGATGAAGCTGTCTCCCGTCGTCACGGTCACGACAGATGTGCCGCTGTCAACGTTGGTGATCACGCTATCAGCGGTGCCGTCGTTGAAGCGGGAAGGCTTGTTCGACCATGTGTTGAAGAATGCGGACTCAAAGTCAACGCTGAGCGGCGAGTCTTGGACAGGATAGCTAAGGCGCCCGTTGATGCCGCCGCCAGCGTTTCTGATCGTAGGCGTGGGGTCGCTGTTCATGCGGTCTTCGCGGATTTCGTCGCCGTCAATGTAGCTTGGAACAGCCTTGAGCGTGTCGGCGGTATAGCGCCTGGCACGCATGCGCGGCGATCCCGGCGTCACGCCAAGCGTAAGTTCCTTGACCGATGTGAGTCGGACGCGGTTGGTTGCAGTCATGACTTGGGCTCCTTATTCCTTGGCCTTTGAGGGTTTTGCTTTTTCTGTTTGAGGCACTGCCGTTTCGATCTGGCCAAGCTGTTGGCGCTGCTCGAACGTGACCGGCCCGTCGATGTCGGACGGCGTGACCTCCACGCCTGCCGCGAAACGGCGTGTCGGCGTGGCGAACCCTTGCAGAACTTTCATGTCTTTCTCCGTTAAGCGTCCCAGTGACGCCATTCGATGCTGATAGGAACGACGAATGATGCCCCTGCCTCATCATTCCAGGCGCCGGGATCAATCTTGGCATCGCCGAACTCCAGCAGACCGCTGAGCATTGTCTTGCCGCGAAAGAGGTCAGCGATTTCTTTGGCGGCGCCACGGATGGCGCTGTAGCTCAGCGCGCCGCTGCCGCGTGGCACGACGAGGTAAAACCACAGCAAGCCCTGGTCATCCCAGCGGTTCTCGGACTGACTGTTCGCACCAATGCTTTGCTGCCCATAGACGGTGCCGTGCATCTCGAATTTGACGAAGGCCTGAGACCCATCGGGGACGTATTCCTCCAACGGGTATTGGATTGGCGTATGGGTCCACTGCGCGTCGAGCCACGCCTTCACGGCATCAAACACCGGGTCAGAAAAAGCTTCGATGCCCATCAGTTTCTCATTTCCAATCGCAGTGACGGATAGGTCATCACGGCTCCGGCCATGGTGTCCTTCCTCAGCTTCTTTCTGCTGGCTGGCCGTATGCCTCGCCGGAACACCCCCTTGAGCACGTAGCCGTTGGGGTGCGTGATCATGGTCGCCTTGATGTCGAAGGTGTTGCCGAACCTGCGCTTCACGGTCAGCGCGCAGTCTTCGACGACGCCGGGCGGCACCGACATTTGCATGTGTCCGACCTCGATCTTGCGCGAGTAGGGCTGGTCGTTGGTCAGGAAGACGACAGCACCAGGCGGGATGCGGTCATAGTCGGTGACGGCGCTTCCGTTGACCATGGCGAACCACGAGCCCTTGTACCGTCCGCTCCGCTCGGGCGAACGATCGACCAGTGCTGACAGCCCAAACTCGATGATGTCGCGCCACCAGTTGAAGATGTAGACGATCGGGCCCGGCGGCTCGACCATCTCTTCTGGAACGCCTTCGCGTCCGTTGACATAAAGCTCGTAGCGGTCTGACGCCTCACCGCTCTGAATGGCTTCAGACAGCGATTGCTTGGCAAACTTCGCCAGTTCTGCCCCAATGACTTCAGGCGCGAGATCCGCCGTGGCCAGAACCAGACGACGGTTGATTTCGGACAGCGGTGTTCTTGCCATCACGCACCAGATGTCGCGCCCTTCAGGCTCAAGTTCACCCGCACGACCACGTTTTGCACAGCAATGACATCGGCGGCATCGACACGGTATCTCGTGCCCTTGACCACCATGATGTCGCCGCGCCGCGGCAGTGCGGTATCCCTGACGTAGGGCGCTGAGCCTTCAGTGCCGGCATTCCAGCCCGCGGCCCGAATTTGCGTCATAGACATCACGGCCAGGATGTCATCCATCATGGATCCGCTGACCAACTCGTCTGGCCTGTCTTTTTGGCGCACCGCGGCGCGCACCGTCACCGACACACCGCTCCGCAGCAGCCCCACATCTTCACCTGCGCTCTGCAGGTAGAGATCGAGTTGCGCGATCAGATGGTCAGGGTTCACGCCAGAACCCTCATGCTGCGATATGGCGCAATCAGTGCCTCGACGTCAGGCGACAGTTCACCGGGTCGACCGGTGCCGCCCACCCAATAGTCGGTGGTCATCACGCCAGGAATCTCGATACGCTTGGCCAGCGTGTCTCTGCCGCTCTGCATGTAGAGCGCCGTCACCATGGAGATGCAGGCACGCTCAATGTCGTAAGGCAGTTCTGAAAGCAGTGTGAAGCCGCCGACATAGCTGATTTCGATCTTTCCGCAGGACCAGCAAGACATGGCGCCGGAAGACAGGCGGTTCAGAATGCCGTCTTGTGGGCCCACCAGATAGTCGGTGGTGGCCAGGGCAACGTCATCAACCTTGACCTCAGTGATCGTGTCCACCGGGATACGGTCCAGCACGAGGTCACGCAACTCACGGTCCAAGAAAATGGTCTGCTTTACCGTTTCCTGCCCAAACACCCTGTTGCAGTGCCGCGAAATCGCGTCGCTGGCCTGCTTGATCCAGTTCTGGATCTTGGCGTCATGGGTGGTGACGAGCGTGGCGATGCCAAGCTCTTGCTTCACCGTGGCCAGCACGGTCAGATCCTGACTGACCGCAGGGGTTACGATTTCGAGAACTGATCTCATTGCTACTACCTTGCTGTTGCAGGCACAGGGGCTCCGCGCCCCGACGAAACCTGCGCCACAGGACGTGGCGATGATGGATCCCTGAGTGTGCGCGCCCCGGACAGTCCAGAGGCGCCCCGTGTCGCTGCGAGTCCTGACGTTGCCGGCCGCCTCGGCGGCGACACAGCTGAGGCCATGGACATGACGGTCAGCGGCGCCAACAAAGCGCTCACGCCGCCCGATATCGTGATGTTTGCCGAAGACGAGACGGTCAGAGCGCCGAGCGTGGCATCGACAGCCCCAAAGTTCTCCGCATAACCGATCGTCGCCACAGAAGTGAGGGTGACAGCGCCCAGCGTCACGCCGACATCACCAGTGACGCGCAATGAGCCTTGGCTCTGCAACGTGACCGGGGAAAGCTGCCCGGCCAGCGCAGCGCTGATGTCTATCTCGCCGCTTGACGTCGACTGGAGCGGCGACATGGTGACTGCCACCGACGCCTTGACGAGAACTGTACCGGAGGCGCTTGATGCCAAAGCACCCAGCGTGGCCGAAACGTTGCCAGAAATGCCTGTCAAGGCAGTTTGGCCCGTGGAGGAAAGCAACAACTCGCCGAGTGTCGCCGAAACCGAGCCCTGGATAGATACTACAGATGAGGAGGAAACCGTTACCGGGGAAAGCTGCCCAGCAAGACTTGCAGAGAGGTCTATATCCCCCGCGCCTGCACCCGCAAGAGCGCCGAGGGTTGAGGCAGATGAACCCGCAACGCGCAGCGAGCCGGTTGCAGATACCGTCACAGCCCCCAAGCTTGCCGACGCAGAAGCGGCAATCCGCACCGCGCCCTGCGCTGCAACCGTGATCGGAGAGAGTTGGCCGGCAAGGGATGCCGTTACATCGACTTCACCGGAGCCTGACGCTGCCACGGCGCCAAGAGTTGCGGCAACAACCCCATTGATGCCACCCAACGGCACATCGGCTTCAAAATAGTCTGCAAAGACAACATGCGCAGCCAGACCGTCATCAAGAAAAAGGTCTCTTGCGTTCTCCTCATTTTCAAATTGCGGGAACGGAACCGCCATAGCTTAGCCGTGGATGATTTTGCCGGTTGCGCGAACAGCACCTGTGCTAGTCGTGGCATTTGCCAGAATACCAAACAGACAGGACGAATTTGCAATTTCAGGGAGGCCGAGACCGGCCCAATCGGCTGTAAACCTCGCATTCAATACAGGCATGTAAACAGCCGCACGATAGCGGGTTGCGGTGATGCCAAAACTGCCAGCCGTGCCAGTTGTGGCAGACAGCGTAACGCTATCGACGTCGCGGATATATTTGCCGGATGAAGCGGCTGGAATGAGGCTGTTCAATGCAATCATGTGCGAAGCTGGACGGGTTGCGGCAAGAGACTGCGCAGTCAGGTTGCCGCTCGTGCCGTCATTGTATGTGACCGCAACCGTCGCAGTGACAACCGTAGCACCCGTTGCCGTGTACCATTCCAACCACCATTGCACATCGCTGAAATTCGCATCCCCCTTGCGGGCGTCAAGGTTTGACGTGGCAAGGTTTGCGTTGATGTCCACGCCCACAGTTTGTGCCGTCGTAAGAGTCCCGTTCAACCCGCCCATGTGCATTAGGCGGTCATGAATTTCGAGAGTGCCGCCAGCGTTGGAACACATAGATTCAAGAATGCCCAGATATGACGTTGCGGGGCTGGTCTGTTGTGTGAACTGGATAGAACCCACATCAGCATTACTGCACACGGCAGCAGCGCCGGGGATTGCACCCTGTCCCGGCTGGCCAGTCGCTCGCCACAGCGACGAAAAGCTATTTGCCGTCTGCGAGGCAATCGAAGCCTTGTCGATGATGACGCGCGACGAATTATTCGCCATCGCATCAATCAACTGGTCGCGGGTCGAGATCGTCATGTCAGGCGTTCGCCTCCGTCAGCGTGAAGGAGGTTACGGTGAACTGCTGCCCTGCCGCAAAGTTGGTGTTATCAACCGTCATATCACCGCCACCGCCCGATATCGTCACGGTGCCCTGCAGGTGGCACGTCGCGCCTTGCTTGATGCGGTAATGCCCGGCGATTCCTGTGGCATCTGCCGCACTGTCAACCCAAGACCCGGAAATCGCTTTTGATCCGCCCGAAGCAGCCGCCATCCAGTCTGATGGCAAAGCAATCGTTGCCAAAACCGTACCGCTGTCAGCGGCCGCGCACGACGCAGGAGCAGCGCCCGTTCGAATTTCGAGCGTAGGGCTTGCGCCGATCGTGGACTCGATGACGTCGAGGCGGGCGTTGCGAACGGCGACTGAAAGCTGGATGGCCATTTGTGCTTATCCTTGGGTTCAACCGCGGCGCTTGCCGCCAGGCGCAGATGGCGCAGGGGCGAGGCTTTCGGGCGCAGGTGTGACGACTGGCTCAGGTTCCGGAACGGAGGGTGTTGGCTGTTCTGCGCCGGCATTACCTGCCTCTTTTTCAGGGGCCTTGGCGTCCTCAGTGGTGTCGTCTGGCGGGAGAAGCCCGCGCGCATGCTCATATGCGGCAAGCATGTTGGGAAACAGCTTGTCAGCTGCTGGCGTGTCGTCTGAATGGCGAAGCTCGAAGCCGCCACCGCCCGGATAGCGCACGACCTTGAACCCTTCTGGCAGGGTGGCCGGGGCAACATCTGACTGGACAGGCTCGCGGGTATATCCGGCTGCCATGATTTCTTCTTCTGTCGCAACCACATGGGTGCCATTGACCAAAGCGGCCTCAGCAGCAACCTTTTGCATGTCGACGACACTTCCTGCCGCGCGCCCTACGAGCGATTTGAGGTACATTCTCTATGTCTCCGCTTCTGTTGTGAAACGGGCGGCACCTTCAGGCGCCGCCCGGTCTATCAATGTCAGTTGGCGATCAGGGACGGGTTTGAAGCGCCCTGGTACTTGACGTCGAGGATCACAAACGTGCCCTGCGTGATGTTGGCGACGTTCGAAGCGCCGGTCGTGAAGTAGACGCAATCAAAGCCGTTGTTGATGTCGAGATTGTCGGCATCAACTTCGATCACGACAATCTTGTTCTTCACCGCAGCATCGGTTGTGAACGCCACAGCATCGGTCTGTGCGACCAGCGCATCCGACGTCGAGGTGTCAAGGTTGGCCCAGATCTTCGCCGGATTGGACAGCGCCTTGCCGCCGGTCTTGGCCACGTCTGTGGCCTGAAGCGGCGTGATGGTGACAGTCGCGGCGTTGCCCTGCGTGATGTGAGCAACAATCGTGACTTTGCCGTTTGCGTTCTTCAGCGAAACGGCAGCCGAAGAGCGACCGGCCGCATCAGCGGCGGGCGCAAGGCCTTCGACAATTTTGCCCTCTTGGGCGATGGTGGCCTTCATTGGAGTTCTCCAAAGTTAGAAGTTGCGTGAGTGAACCAGCCCGCTATCAGCGGGTCTGGAGAAGGACGAACGGCGAGAGCGTGTTCGTGCCCTTGTATGGGGTGATCGGGGTTTCCCACAGCGGCATGCCGTTCATGCGATAGGTGAAGCGGAATGCGGTTTCGTCCTGGAGGAATTTGACGTGGATGGACGAGTCCTTCTTGAGTTCGCCCTTCTTGATCATCAGGTACTGCTGGAGGTCGACCAACTGGATGTCGCCAACGGTGCCCAGCGTCGAGCAATACTCGACAGGGACAACGGGGCGGCCCATCAAAGTGCCGTAGCCATTGCTTGCAGTTCCAGGTGGTGTGTAGATCACCGGCGGAACGGCGATGCCGCCCACGTTTTCGGTGCCAGCCACGTTCTTGATCTTCATGTTCATGAGCAACAGCTGTGGCTCGATGTCCTGATTGATCAGCCAGACGGCATCCTTGCGGCTGCGAGCCGGCATGCGGGCCCACATCTTGACGATGTTTTCGGCAAACAACGTAGCAGCAGGCTGCGAACCTTCCTTGGAAACCACCACAGCCGCACCACTGTTCAGATAGCCCAATGGCATGCCGGTGCCGGTGCCATTCATGACAGCATCTTCGATAGCGAATGTGAACTCTTCGGGAAGCGCCATGTTCATCCAGCCGGACAGGGCCGTTGAGTCTTCGAGAAGTTCACTGGTCGCATAGACCATGCCTGTGACCTTTTCGAGTTCAAGCTGCATGCGGGCAAACTTGGTCTGCGATGCAGTGATGTTGTTGCCTTCACCGGTCCAGTAAACGCGGAAGCCACCCCAGCGGGAACCGTTGGCGCGCGACTTCTCGTCAACCTTGTTCATGCGGATACCGTTCTTGCCGGCGCCGATCGGAATGGTACGGACGCGCGACATGACTTCGCCGCTGTTCCACATCGGAGTCATCAGATCTGCGACGAGCTCGTTCTCGACCAAGAAGCCGCCATCGGCGGAGACCCCTTCGCTGAGGCCAGTGGCCGCGCTGTACTGCAGGCGTTCATCCACACGGCTCGGATTTGCAGAAGATGAAGCGACGGCCATCAGCATTTCGCCGAGGTTGGCGAAGCCAGAAGCGCTGCGGCTCTGGCCACCCTCTGCGGCGTCACGGAACTGGCCGATACCGCCTGCCAGACCTTCGAGTTGGCGCTGACGAGCGGCCTGGGCCTCAGCGCGGCTGATGTCGTCGTTGACGGCATCAAGTGCGGCGCCAATTTCGTCGTCGCGCCTCTTTTCGGCTTCGGTGAGCCCGCGGTTTTCGGCGCTGGCCACATCAAATACCTTCTGGGCTTCAGCGACAAGATCCGCCTTCTTCTGGCGGAGCACTTTGAGAGACATGGTGGTCTTCCTTTTATTGAAAGCCGGGCATGAACAAGCGCAAGAATCCTGCCCACGGCCCGGCGGGGCGTGGGGCGCAAACTGAAATGGTGTGAGGCGCTAGGTGCGCAGGCGGTGAGCGTGACGGCGGCGGCGCCAAGCGTCGCCTTCGTCCGGTGGTGGCGCTGCCCGCTGATCAACTGAGCCCGAAATCAGAGAAAGCACCAAGTAACCAGCGTTGTTCTCGCCGATGATTTTGTATTGAGCAGACGCATTGCTGAAGTTGAAGGCCACAACGTCTTCGTCGAGCAATTTGCTGCAAGCGGAGCCGATCAAAAGCTCCTCTTCCATGGTGACTTTTTCAGGCCAGCTTCCCTCGACCAAGGAATAGGAAATGGCATCGCCGTTTTGTTCTTTTCGCACGCTAAATGAGCGCGCGTCACTTGAGTCCGCTTTGGCGCGGCCACTGGTCTTTGGCTTGCCGGCGGAATTTGTCGCCAAGCGGCGAATTGTTTGGTCCAACGTTGCCACAGAATCGGCCAAACCAGCGTCCACCGCAGCCACATCCTTCAACATGCGACCCTCGCCAAACCCGTTGCGAACCGCCTCGGGCTTGACGCCACGGGAACGCGCCACCGAGTTGACGAAGTCCTTGTAGTACGAGTCAACCGATGCCTGGAAAGCAGCAGCAGCTTCTTCGCCAAGGGCCTCGAAAGGATTGCCTTCGGTTTTGAACCTGCCAGCCTTGATGAACGTGACCTTTACGCCCTCGTTGTCGGCGGCCTTGGACACGTCCTTGTGCATCATGTAGACGCCGATCGAGCCCGCCTGAGCGCCTGGCGTCATCACGATTTCATCCGAAGCGGCGCCAATCCAGTATGCCGCCGATGCCATCATTGAGTTGACCTGCGACACAATCGGCTTCTTGCCGCGGGCCGCGAAGATTTCGTCTGCCAACGCCTGCACGCCAGAGACTGAGCCGCCAGGACTGTCGTGATTGAAGATGATGGCGGTCACATTTGGATCGGCCATTGCGGCCCGGAAGCTCTGTGCAACGCGCTCAGTCGATGTGCCGCCAGGGCCGCTGATGTCATCGACCTGATGTGCGTGCTGAGCAATGATGCCGGATACGTTGATCACCGCGATAACGCCGCCGCTGGATGCCCCTGATGCGGACGCAAACGGAGCAGCAGCGTCCGCTTTACGTTTCTGCGCACCTTCACGCATCGGGCCAGCATCTGCGTAAGCGGCGACATCGAAAGTTTCGATCATGCCGTTGTACCGGCGCTCACCCTTGGTGGCCGCAATCTCCTCGGCCGTGAGGTAGATACCATCGGCACGACGTTCAATCACATCGACGATGGCTTCAGCCCGGTCCTCAAGAATTGCCAGCGGCACACCATAAAGCACCGACTTCAGCCGTGGGAAACGTGTCATTCAAGTATCTCCGAATTGTCCGCGACAGGTCCGTCACTCGACATTGCCTTCTTGGGTTGATCCCCACCGTTGCCGGGGAGATTGTCGGATGTTGCTGTGTTTGTCGGAACCAGCGGCTCATCGAGACCCGTGAGCGGGTCGTAGCCAAGGAACAGTCGAGCCTCGTTCCTTGTGATCACCCCGTTCAACACGAGGCGAGAAAGATAGTCAGCCTGGGCCTTGGAGTCGCCCTTGGTCAGGTTTTCAGTGTCAAACTTCGGCTCGTAAAGCCGAGGGATCAATATCAGATCCCGGCGAACCGCCTGTTCTGTGCCAACAATCAGCGGCTCAAAATTGTTGCGGTTGAACGCCAGCATGATGGCTTCAACACCGGTGCCCCAAGACGACGTCTTGGTGTGGTGGTGAAGCAAGACCGGCGGCGTGTCGTACCACCGGCAGATTTCTTCGATCTGGAACTCGCGGCTCTCGATAAACTGCGTGTCGACTGAGTTCATCGTGATCGGAGTGAACTTCGCTCCTTCTTCGAGGATCGGGGTTGCCCCTGCGCCGTGGAGACCATTGTAGGCGTTGCGCCAATCAGCCCGAAACCGTTCAAAGACGGGATCTGACATCGTCTTTGCGACTTCAACAATGCCAGATGGCCTTGCGCCATTCGAGAAGGTCCGAGCGCCGTGTTCTTCAGCCGCGAGAGCCAGACCGATTGTCTCGCGCGCATATCGGATCGGCGAAATGCCCATGAACCCGATCGTGTGCTTTCCGCGGATGTGGAAAACCTCATCCTGCAGCAGCTTTTTGCGGCGGCCCATCAGATCCGCCGTGTCGTACCTGAGCGTGCCGTCAGACAACATCTCCACCGTCGTCACAGCAGCGTTCAAAGGCTCCAGGCGATCGGCAAAACCACGCGGGCCCGGCACGATTTCAGCATAGGCGTTGCCGTGCAGGCCGACACAGATGTGCATGAAGCACCAGAAATCCCACGCGGTCTGCCACTTGTTTGGCTGGTACTTCAAAAGATCGGAAAGCGGGTGATTTTCATCGACCCTGCGATGCTTGCTGACCGGATCTCGCTTGTAGATGTTGAACGGCAGCGATGCGAAAAGCTGCGCCCTCAAGGTCACGCACTGATAGACAGCGGAAACCCGCATCGCACCTTCTGGCGAAACGGCGCGACCCGCACGGCTCATCACCGGCAGGTCTGAGGTGTACCAACGATCGTCATCCGGGGCCCAACCAGATGATGCGCCGACGGTCAGACCGCCGCCTATGGCCATGCCACTCAAAAAACCCATCAGGACACCGCGCGCAGACGAGCATCTTTGCTGTCTGGCCTGATTTCACGTACCGGCTGGACCTGGCCGCGCACGCCGAACACGGCGACCGCCACCATCACAGAGCCCGGCACAACAAAAGCAGCCGCGATGCTGAGCAATGACAGGCCGTACCCAACCAAAGCCAAGCCAATGACGAGAAATAGCTCTCGGATGCCGATCGCGTTACCGATCAGAGCAAAAAATGCACGAATCCTTGACATCAAGACCCCTATGCGACGCGCAGGCCGCGAGTTTCATAGACGGAACGCTTCGATTCCGGGTTCATCGACATAAGTGCCGCGCAGTTGAACAGCGCCATAAGGGGGTCGATCTTGCCGAACCCACTTTCATCTCTGGCGATGCGGACACCCGTTGGCGTCGGCTGGGCAATTGCATTCCCGGCGCACCACGACATCATCTGCTGCCCTGGGTGCCTCAAGGTTCCGTCCACCAGCTTGCGCTCAACGGCCTTGATCGCGCCCATAAGAGCGATACCCTGCTTCACACCGACGAGGTTCTCTTCCTCGACGCTGACATCAGCTTCCTTCAGCGCGTCAACCAAGATGCCGAGGCCTGCAGGGTCGGCGCCAACGCTATGCAGAAGGCCGGTTTCCTTGCACTGCTTGACGATATCCACCAGTTGCGTGACGTCGTCAGGCAGTTCCTCGACGAAAATCAGTTCTTCCGCTTTCGCAAACTGCTCGTACCAGGTCATGTTCGCCTTGCGGCGCTCTTTGCCGTCGGGCCCGATGTATGCCCGGTTCCAGCAAAGCCACTTGCCAGTGACCTTCTCGCGCCCCATCACGCAGAGCCCGAGCAAGTCGTCGAGGCCGCCGCCGTCAAGCGACACCACAACAACCTCGCTGCGCTCCAGCAACGATTCCAGCGTCAAACTGCTGTCAGCGCCACGAGACCAGACATTCGCGCCCGCCCATCCGTCGCTGCGGAGCCCCACGCCGATTTCGACGTTGAGCCGCTTGGCCAGGAAGTCGGCAATGGCCGCAGGGCCCGTGTTCTTGGCGTCCACGAAGTCCTCGAGCAGCGTTTGCTCGTCGACGCTCGCACCAAGATTTGGGTTTGGAATGTAGAAAAACTCCGGCTTTAAGTAGTCTTTCCGCTTGATCATCTCAGGCGGGTACTCAAACAGTACCGGAAGCCGCTTGTTGTCTACGATCTTGCCGTCACGGATCGCCCTGAATTTCTCAAGCTCTTCCTTGAACACGCCTCGCGGCGGCTCGTCGCTCTGAGTGGTCAGGAACACCACAAAGCCTTCGGGTCGTGCACTCAGACCACCGAACGCTTCGCGGAACATCTTCGATGCACCGGCCATCTTTCCGAACAGCCACAACTCGTCGACCAGCACGCCGATCGACTTCTTGCCGCCCACAGATCCACTGTCGGCCGCAACGACGCGAAGCTGAGCCTGTGTCCCGCGGTGGATGATGATCCGCTGGCTTTCCTTCGGCCTCAGCAGCTTATTCAACTCGTTGTCGGCTCGAACCATGTCGAGCGCAGGACCGAACGAGTTGTCTGCAATTTCCTTTGTCGGCGCCAGAATGGTGAACTCGCCAGAGGTCCGCCAGTTTCGGAGCAGCGCGGTCATCATGATGCCCGACGCCTTCGACGACTTCGCATTTTTCTTGGCGACGAGCTCGAAGAAATACTGGATCAGCCTGCGTCCGCTGTTTGGATCGTAAGCTCCGAACAGGGCTGCTACCAAATCCCGCGACCATGGCCGCGAAACCTCTCCAAGCGTGGGAGACCCCGGTATGTCCACCATCCGCAGTGAGTCAAAAACCGCCAGAGCAGCTTTCGCCTCTTCGGGGAACAGCGGAGCAAACGGTATCAGAGAACGTCGCTGAACGATGCGCTCCGCCCAATCTGGGCAAGCCGTGCTCCAGACCGGTGCAGCGCTCATTGCAGCGTGGATTTCACGGCCTTTGGCGGGGCAGGCGTCGCATACAGACCCTTGTTGGCCTGGTCGGCCTCAATCTGCTGCAGTTCCTTCTTGCCCAGCTTCAGCGCTGGCCTCTTGGCCTCAGCCTTGCCATCTTGATCGACCACCTTTGTGTCGGTGGTGAGCGCAACCACTGTCTTCAACGCTGGAATGCTGCCCTGCTTGAACGCCTGACGGAATAACTCTGTCATGGCACGCTTACGGGTGATGGCTTTTCCGTCGGCCAGCTCGTCCCGAAAGTGCTTCCGCAAGATCGTCTTCGAAATTCCGAGATCCGCCGCGATCAGATGCTCCTCGCAGTCCGCCGCTACCAGTTCCGCTACTCGGTTCCGCTGTTCGCGTGTCGGCACGAACACCCGTTGACCCGATTTCATCGAACTCCTCTTGAAAGTTTACCGCGGCCCGATCCATGCGGGCCTGCAAAGTCTTGATGCCATGGCACGAGCCGCAGCGGACCTTCACGTTCCGCTTGTCCAGCAGCGCACCACCGTCCTGAATTTCTCGGATGTGGTCGCCGTAGACCCTGCATCCCGTTCGTCCGCAGTCCTCACAGCGCCGTCCACGCTCCGCTATGATCTCCCTCATCAGCGCCCGCCATTCCGGCGAGAGATAAAAGGCGTTCGCCACCTTCTCAGGCGGCTTCACCGTCCTGGTGTCAACGAACTTGATCGGCGAGACCGCGACCTTGAGAACAGGGAGTTTCATTTCAGTTCCTGTGCGGCCTGCGTTGGGTTTTCAGGCCAGCACTTACGGCTGTGTGCATACGCTATATGCCGAACACCACGCGCGCCATGTGGGTCGCTCGCTCCGGTATTCCATAAGACGTCCTGAAACTGTTGTGCCATTGCTGGCGAATTGGTGCCGGCCGTACCTCCGTCCGCGTTCTCCACTCCCCCTGACACCCTTCTTCTCGGGGTAGGGCTGGAAATGGCGCGTCCCCATCAGCCACGCCGGCATTGATGGGCCTTAAACTTGGTGCTCTAGCGAGGGATCGAACCCCGGACCCGCTGCTTACAAGGCAGCTGCTCTACCAACTGAGCTACACGAGCAGATATGTTGCGACGGGCTCCCATACGGCGGGCCTTCGCTGCACAGGGCCGGAGCCTGTCGTGCCGTCGCAATTAGTGGGATTTCACCATCAATTTGTTGAGGTCAACAAGATGATCTGGCGACCACTGATTTGCCGGAATTTCCGGTATTTGGCTCAGGCGGGATCGGTTCACTACGCCGACTCTTGTTCCATTCTGCGTTGCCGCATGGCGCTTGAGTGCAATACTGCCGATTGGTTACGGAGCGTAAACACGGGATACCAGCCCTGATGTCACCACCTGAATTGTTCGCAGCATGTGCTGCATATGGTACAGGCGGCATGATCCCGGCTTACGCTTGGGGATTAACCCTCGACCTGCGAGGAGTAGGATTGCCACACCGCCTGTCCACGTTGCCCATTCGGGCTAATTGGCGGAGATACCCGTGAAGGTGGTCGCGTTTCAGCGGCTCTTACACTCTCCTGAGCCAGACCTATAGCAGCCTTCGCTGGATCAGACTAGCCTGTTTTGCCCGTGAGGGCCAATTCAATCTCTCGTCGTCCTAAATTCCTAATGTCCGGTTTTTTCGGGCACTCAGAAAATTTTTCTCACAAATGAC
>JACCDR010174093.1_pt1 | contig 28901 bp, 25 predicted proteins | sample 7446431 | NCBI WGS metagenome assembly JACCDR01 (sample SAMN15323443, study PRJNA562643) | freshwater metagenome | isolation source: river surface water | place: USA:Blue River Watershed | collected 2017-08-17 | reverse complement strand
TACAACAAATGATACAACAAATGATACAACAAATAATACAACAAATGATACAACAAATGATACAACAAATGATACAACAAATGATACAACAAATGATACAACAAATGATACAAAAAAAAGAAACCCCTTATTTGAAAATTCTACAAAAGATACGAACAAAGAAATATATGATGATATATCGCCCCATGATATGTTATATTCATGCTCCCCTTTTGTAGAAAGTATAGATAATAAGTTGAGTAGATCATTTATAGAAAGTGTTGAGTATTATCTCTATGATGATGGTTGTTTAAAAAATATGTATGAGGTTGAATATTGTGATGAAGATTGGATAATAACGATGTATTTTATGAATCGTTTGTATGCTAATTTTTCAAAATATGATAGGATAACGATAAAGAGCCTGCATATAAATGCGTTACCTGGCGGATCGCTATCGGCAATACACCATTTTCTATATAATTCAAATATAGAAAATACTTATAAGAATATAGAATGGTCGTGGTTAGCAACTGATAATGAAAGACTAAAAGATCCCTATGATATCCGCGCGGATCTGAAACACAAATACCCAAAAAAAATATTAGATATATTCGGCAATGTACCAAATGATGTTAAATATATAGTAAATGAGACCCTAAGACGCATGAATTCAAAAATAAATTTTTTATGTATAGACGCCGAAGATGATTTGAAAACATATATAAGCTATGCGTGTATTTCCATAAAGTTATTAGAAAATAATAGCATTATTTATATGGCATTACCATGCCCCGATAGATGGACTGATGACACCATTAACGCCCTTTTATTATATAGCCTTTTATTCCAAGAACTGTATATATTTCGGTTTCAATTTGATAACGTAAAAAAAACCGCTCTTATCTGTAAGAACAAAAAAAGAATAAACGCCGAATCCGTATATAAAAAATTAATAATGTTAATAGATAATATACCTAACGGATATAATTTATTTTCGTTAGATTTTTTGGAGTCTAACGAACCATTATTAAAAAAGATATTAGAGGTTCGTGAAAAAAATATACAATATATAGTTCTTAATGATATATTGTATGAAATTAATAAAATTTTGAGGTTAAATATTGACACTTTTAACTAAATAATTCATTCGGCGGATGGCCAATCGCACGTTTCTTCTTCAAGAAGGGTCCATTCTTCAACCGCCTCTTTGGTGCCCAAATTGGGCCGTTTAATGATATCGTTATTTTTTTTATATATAATAAATGGCCAACGTTTATCGATTATTGTGTCTTTAGACACATAACAATTATAAAAAGGCGCATATTCGGCATTTAAAGAACGTGCATATACTTTTATAGTATCTTCTTTCGTTTTGCAACGGGAACAAATATCGTTTTTACCCTCCCAAAACGGCATGCCAACCAATGCGCTGCAATATTTACAACGTTTGACGCCCGCAGCAATTTGATGCCCTGTATCAAATATTTTTTCTAATTTATATCCAACTAAACGACGCAAATAAATTTCACAATCTTTAAACTCCGGATCTTTATACATACTATAAACTTCATCTAAAAACTCCCTATGTAGAGCGCAAAGAGCGTATAATTTATATCCGGCGTTAAATATAGCATCTTCTTCGCAATTTTTGTATTGACACTTAGGCATATTGTATGACTATATAGATTTATATAGTCATATAAAAATCAATTTTTTAACGCGCATAAGTAATCAACTATTATGCGAAATCCAATTAATTTTAAAACCATCGTCATAAAATCTTAGAAGTGATATTTTTTTTTCCGAGGTTATGAGTATAATACTATTATTATCATTCACATTAGAAATACTCCTATGATCTCCATATTTATTAAACACCGGTAAGAAATTTTCATTTATTGTATAAGAATTGATAGAATTAAAAGTTATTAAACATTTTGTTGAAGGATCGCCGATAAACTTATTCATCAATAGATAGGATTTTCCATTGTTGTATATGAATCTAGGATAGCCCGACGTGGTTTGACCATCATATATGATATTAAAAGATCGCCAACTAGAGCCGTTAATATCGTCGGCATAAGCTAAATATAGATCATTTGTTTTTTGTTCCATTGCTGCTATACACAATTTTTCATCAATAAATCCCATATCACACGAGCTTTGTCCAGCATTTACCAATATATTTTGATTTTGATTTTTATATAGCTGGGTTGCGGCGGAGGGCCATGTCGTTCCAGTATCATCAACAGCCCTTACAAAATATAAAATTCCTGTTGTGTTCATCTTTGACAGTATTGCCGGATTACCATTCACAATTTTTACATTTAATATTTGATGATTTGTTAGATTTGAAATATTTATAGGAGGTGCCCAAGAAGTTCCGTTTATATCATTTGAATATATCATTTTTGCCCGCCCGTGTTCGTCGTTATAAAAGTAAGAAGGATTGCCGTTCAACAAAATCAAACGTATGGATATAGGTAAAAAATTTATACCGGTTGATGATGTTGCTAGTGTGGTCGGAACACCCCACACGCTTCCCAATAAATTGTTCGCACGTACATATCGCCATTCGTCATTAACGCCTTCATTATATATATATCCTATAGCCGGATAACCATTTACCAAACACATGCTGACGATGCTAACCGCCGAAGAGTCGTCTATCATAATCGGCGCAGACCATTCAATCCCCGCTTCGTCATATGAATATTGATAATAAATACGGTCATCTTCGACGTCATAGTAACATATACCTATACAATTATTCGTGAGTCGTATAATAGAAATTGCGTCGGCGTCTTTATTTGCTATAATTGTATGTATCGGCTGAGTTGAATATATATCAAAAGAAGAAGTGGTTTTATTTCTTATATGAAATGTATTATTTGCTATCTTGTGGGGCGTTTCTAAACTAAATATAACGCTCCCCAAAGTAGCCCTTTTATCGGTATTGACCGTTATTGTATCCGAAGTTTCATTCAAATTATTGTATATAGAATTCCACGAAATCACCCCTGATTGAACGGGCGCTTTAACCCAACCGGCTTTCCCATTTGAATCTGATATAAGATAAGCGCCTTCTGTACTATTTTTAGGTATGAACAAATCAGATCTTATAATTAACCCATCAAAGGAGCAACTGTAAATTACGCGGGTATTTACGGAAAATCCAAGGTCATCCTGACCAATACTATATATACCTGTACCCGGTTTATCTGTGAATCTTATGGCCGGATTAAATGAGTTGCCGCTTCCTAGTGTAATTCCATTCACAAAATTATTCATCTTTATATATATCAAATCATAAAAAAAATATTGTATCATATAAAATGATATGCGCCTAATTTTGAAGCAATTAAAATGTATTTTATATGAACCACTAAAGCTCATTATATTTTAGTCAATAAAATATAATCATAATGCGTTCATTTTTTTATGGTATCAAAAATCCTATCCATAATATATAAGCCGGTTCCGTAATTTACGTTGTTGAGTTTATGATGTAAATTATGCAACAAAGAATGTTTATATCCTGAATGTGAAGACGCCGCGGAAAAACTAGCATATGCTATATAAATATATAAAGCCGATTTTGAAAAGCCCAAAATTATATAAGGTATAAAAATAGATGCCATATTTACAAATATATGCTCTATAATATGTGAGTCGAGACCGTTCGCAGCAATAATTATTTTAGTAGCATGATGTTCCTTATGAAATTTGTATAGATAGGGTATAGCATGAAATATTCTATGTGAAATATAAAATATCAAATCAACCAAGATTATATATATTGGTATTCGCGTCATACTATCTAAATCAGAAATCTCTTTTATAGGCATATATAGACATATTATTAATGTTATAGGTATATTTTTTAATGAATCTATTATACCATTGCGCCATATATTCCATATATCATCCGTATAATTTTGAAGCTTTTTTTCATACCATTCTGTTCCAGAAAAAAGTAAAACATCCTTTATAAAGAATATAAGACATGTTCCAAAATATGAACAAAAATGAATCATAAAAAGCAAAAATCTATCCATAACGGTCTATGTTTATATATATAAAAAAAATACTTTTAATGTTTTTATAACATTAGGAGTCATTTATAATTATTTTTAATCAAATCATTTTTTAATCAAATCATTTTTTAATCAAATCATTTTTTAATCAAATCATTTTTTAATCAAATCATTTTTTAATCAAATCATATATTATCGTATGTAAAAGGCCCTGGTTTTTGTTTAATACCAACATTCATACTTTCTAATTCTTGCATAAAAAGCTTGCTACTCCATGAAGTATCATATGCCACTATATCAGCGTTATCTTTACAATAATTACATTTATATACGCCTTTGGATATGTTAACTACGGCTGCTTTACCGCATCTACATACATAGCGCTTATAACCATCCGAGTGATCAAAGAATTTTTCAGCCATAAATGACATAGCTCCGTGACTACATATCACATCTCTTTCCATTTCTCCGATTCGTAATCCGCCATGTGAGCTTTTTCCTCCGTCTAAAGGCTGCATAGTTATAGCATCGCTAGGGCCCGCCGCCGCGGCGTACTCGTTATCGGCGGTGAATTTTTGGAGTCGTTGATAGTACGTGGGCCCCATAAAAATTTCACAATCTATATATTCGCCGGTAATACCGTTATATAATCTTTTATAACCATATTTTTGAAGGCCGAGGTTTTCCAATTCTAGCGCAACGCTTTCTATATCAATTTTTTTGAATATCGTTGCGTCTATTTGCGCGCATTTTTCCGCGCAAACATTACTAACATGCGATTCTATTAGCTGACCTACGGTCATTCTTGATGGTATCGAATGCGGGTTCATTAATATCGTGGGCGCCACGCCTTCTTCCGTACGCGGCATATCTGCCTCATCTAATAATAGTCCGCAAGTTCCTTTTTGCCCTGCGCGTGAAGAATTGCCCGTCCATATGGGGGGGGCATAGTTATGCTCTCGTGAATAGAAAATATGTTGGTGTGTATCCGGTATTTCTAGGCAATAAACCATACCTTCATAATGTACGTATTCATCACTTTTACCGTCGCTCCAAGGTTCATTATTTTCTGTATTTATCTTTACTATTATTTTATCTGAATTGTTGTGCGGTTTTTTAATTAAAGCCGACCATCCAGCATGTAACGCTAAACGTGTTATATTATTCGCCATATAAATATCATCAACTACAACACTACCGTCTGATAGCGCTAAATTCATTAATATTATTCTTGAATCTAGCATAGATTGTTGCCAAATTTCAACTGGCCAATTGTCATACAAATTTATATCATCTAGTTTTTTGCCCAAACTAACTGTTTTATTATTTGCCCATTTTTTGAACTGAACTTGTTTTCTCATAACTTCGTGCGTTCGTTTTAGTTCAAACTTTGAGTTATTTGGTGATTTAACATATAATTTATGATTACGAGTAACGAAAATTTCTAAATCGGGCGTTTTCAAAGAATACATCGCTCCATCATAATGATATGAGGATAATCCGGAGGGTTGCACATATTCTAAATTTCCTTCCGGCGACAAAGTTGCAACTTTATCATTTATAATATCTAGAAATTGAATTTCTTTCCAACCGTTTTCTGTTAAAACTTGTGAAGTTCCTATTTGACTGAATTTATCTCCAATAGCAACCGGGCGCAACTTTCTCAAAATAACTTTAGCAAAACGCTCATCGTTTTCGTTTCTATCCACGATTACATTATGTACTATTGCCGGTTCATCGTCTTTATATATAATAGACCTATCCACATACTGATAGTTCTCGTCGGCGCTTTTCGTTATCTTTAATACTTTTCCAATGATAGCGTCGTTTTTATTGACTATAGTACCTTTTTTAATAATACCATTAACTAATTTATCATAATATGCCGATTTAATATCCATCGTCGTGGTCATATCAGGATTAGCAAACTCTTCGCGTTGCTCTAATTCGGTTTTATAGAATGTGAGCTTACACCCATTAAATAAACCTTTTTCAATACAACCTTTATTTATAATCAAACTATCTTCTTGATTATATCCCGTGTTACACATCAATGCTACGATGCAATTTGATCCATTAGGATAAAGATATTTATTTGATATGGTTTTTACAATCGGCGTCTCGTTATTATATTGTAAAAATGTATCCTTATCGGCACGATAAGGCCAGTTTTTCGTCGGCACCCCGCTAGTCTGCTTACTCTGCGAAGTCTGATAAGCTATGCGCTGTGTTTGATTATGATCCGCGTATGGGCTAGTCAGCGCCGTTATACCGAACATAGATTGTGGTATATCACAATGCGTATATTCTAAAAGTTCGTTTTCTCTTTCTTTGCAAAGATTTTCATATGTTGGGCATATAAACATATTTTCTTGTTCCTCGGCCGATATATACTCTATGACTCCATCCCGCAATAAATCTTCAGGAGTAATTTTTTTTGCGTATAACCCATCAATATGTTTTTTATTTACGGCTAAACCTTGTAAGAATTTCTTTGACATCGGATATTTTTTTGCTTTAAAGAATTCTCTATCACGTTGATTATTATATACTATAAGCAAAGGTCTTATAACACGCCCAGCATCCGTCCAAAAATATACCTCGTCTTGAGTATTATCCCATACGATCGTTATTTCTGGATTTATTATAAATTCGCGTCGTTTTTGTCTATATTTTTGCGCTATATATAATGCGTCTTTACAGCAACCAATCCAATCTCCGTTCACATATACATTACATAATTTATTATTACCAATATCTATATAATCAACAGTATCCAATGCCATTATTTCTTTGTCCTCTAATAAAATATCTTTGATAACCGCTCCTATTGAGGCCTTTGTTATAAATGAAAATATGGCCAATTGTTTATTTATACCAACTTTTTCACCTTCGGGCGAATGGATGGCGCATATATATCCGAAGAATGACATATGCACTCGCCTCATCTCGTTAGCGCGTTCGGATTGTTTTGAGCTATCTGAACTTGTTGCTGTTACTTGCCTCAACGTTGCATACGTATTCAATTGATTTTTTCTATTTAGTAATTGGGACGATAATCTGTTTATTCTAGTTTTTTTCCCAACCGTTATTTCTGATTTATTACCGGCTTTTATAGCTTGCGTGAGGGCTCTTTCAAATTCTGCGCCATATATGCTTGATTTTATGGTTGCTCCAAAATCTATATTAAAAAATGACATCGTGCGTAGATCCTTAGTGAGTTTATTTCTAACTTGTTGAATAACTGTTGCGTTAAAATGAGTTTTTATAGTTTTTGCGCATGATATTCCCGCAGCCGCTATTCTTTTGCTGTTGTATGAATCTCTATCTGTTAGCTCCATATTGCCTAAATTTACCAAAAACATTTTGCGTAACAAAACGCATAAAAATCTCATTTTATTTTCTCGGTGCTCAGGAAGTGTTCCCATGTGTTGTAAAAAATGTATATCCATATGATCCAACAAGAAATTAGTAATCTTTTGATAGTTTTCTTTATATGTATTAACATCTAAATATGAAAAACTACTTTCGGCTATTTCTTCTGCTATATATTGTAAAACTTCGCCCTGTGTTTGAATATATCTAGCTCCGGCTAGATTTGAATATTTAGCATTAAAAGCGGTGGTCAAATACTGTTTTATTTTTTTTGCCTCGGGTGTGTCATAATTATATAACAAGTTATCAAATATTTGTTTATCCGTATTCCAGCCCATAATTCTAAATATTAGATAAAAAGGTATATAAATTTCGCGGAGTTTATCTCGCCCGATTTCTATTGTTATCTGCCCATCATTAAGCCATCGTATGATAAACTGATCAGAATTCAAATAAAAATCACCCGGCTTAGAAATAAATTCGGCCCTCATCATTTCTTTTTTATACCCTTCATTCTTAAAAATACGTACTTTATTAAATAAAATATTTTCAACACAATCGACTACCCATTCTATGCCGTTAATAATAAAATAACCTCCTGGATCGCTCGGATCTTCATGAAGTCGCGTTAGTGCTTCATCCGAAAGCCCGTATGTGTTACACCATTTACTACCAACCATGATCGGCATCTTACATATTTTAAAATTTTTTATAGTATCCTCACGTGTTGATATCGCCCCGTTTTTCATAATAGCGTTCGCAACAACTTTTACGTCAATACGTAAGCTCGCTTTATATGTTTTTTCTTTTATGCGGCACGTGTTAGGAAAAGCTATTTCTTCTTTGCCGGAATTATAATTTAATAAAACTGGTTTGCTTATTTTAACATTTGAAAATGTTACTTTTAGTTCTATATGGTCTATATTTTTTTCATCATCAGAATCCCTTCTTATATCGTCCAGTCTAAAAGCTAGCTCAAAAACTTGAGTGATAATTTGCGGAACCCCTATTTCGTATAAATCATCCGCGCTCGTAATATGATGATGAACTAGGCCTTTTTCTTCTAATTCGGCGTCGCCTATCAAAAATATATCATTGGGGTCAAGTTCAAAATCCATACTAGTTCTATATTAATATAATAAATGATTTATTGTTTAATGTAAATTCAATTTTTATAAAACTATAGGATATATCGTATGAATATCCTAAGTACGTTCAATAATTGTTTCTTCCTCTGAGGATTCGTTATCTGAGGATTCGTTATTTGAGGATTCTTGATTATATGTTGTTCTACCTATATCTGGATTTTGTATAGGATTTTGTAATTCTTCTTCTTCTGCGTTGTATGGATTTCTTCTTATTGGTATTTCTCGTATGATTTCCCGAACACTGATATCAATACGTTGTTCTTGATTTGACGGCATATCATCGTCTGTATCATATTCATTGCGGTGCGCCATTATCGTTCTTATTATTTCTCGCGCTCTCTGTGGTACATTTGACAAATTTATAGTTCCAACTGGTAATATTCTTCTTCGCAAAATGCTATATCTAGCATGTATATCACTACGTTTTTCATCCACGTCGTCTAAGCTATCATAAAAATCATTTATACGCGCGGCGTTACTATACCCAAATGAATTTGGAATTCTATTTGCTATCATATATCTATATGATAGGGAATTGATATCCATGCCCAAATTATCATTTCTAGCTTTCTCATCATTCATCTGATCTTCTGTAAATTTTTTGTAATTCTCCATCTGTTCGACGCTATTTATAAAAATAGGAATGCGGCAAAGTGGGCAATATAAGTTTTTTCTTAACCAAATATAAATACAATTTTCGTGAAAAAAATGAGAACATGGTAAAAAATATAAATTTCTATCCTCCTCAGAAATAACCTCTAAACATATAAGGCATTCTTTACAATCCATATCTATATATTTTTATCTTATATTTTATATGTCATATATTTTTTATGTTATAAAATATAAGTAAATTATAACATAAAATGCAAGAAGGGGACCAAAAAAAACCATTTTTACCAAACTATACTGGTATAAAATCCGGCGATGATTTTATGATTAATATAGGAAAAAGGATGGGAAGTACAAACTATTCAATATTAATGCCCAATAATAATTTAGCCGGTTATTTACACAACGACGGAATGGGTAATTTAATATGGGACAATAGTCCGTCCGTGGGCGGAGGAGGTGTAGGAAATTCGGGACAGATTTCTTTTTACACCGGAATAGATCATGTTTTGAGTCTTTTAAATAACACATACGTCTTAGTAAATCCGCCGACGACGTTATTGAATACAAATGATTTTATTTTTTCTATGGAAATAAACGGGAGAATCAGATACACGGCAATCGCCCCGAAGTATTATAAAATAATATTAAATTTAACAATTCATACTCTAGCAAGTAATAAAGTGTTGATATACACGATACAAAAAAATAATACGACGCCTATATTTAGCAACTCTCAACATCATAATAATCAAGAGCCGGAAAATATAAGTCTAAATTTTATTACATTATTATCTCAAAATGATTTCATAGAATTATATATAAAAGCTGATGGTAATTATGATTGTCATATTATAAGTTATAACTTAATATTGGACCCATGTTAAACAAATCTAGGCAATAAACCTATAGATTTGAGTACTTGTTCATCAGTCTTTTTTTTATTTTTTGTTATAACTCGCCATTCATTGCCTTCTTTGTCTTCGTAAATATTATCATCCCGTGGTTTTCTGAATAAATCAGTTGATTGTTCTGATATAATTATGCCGTAATTTTTTAATAATTCTTCTTCATTACCAAATTCCAAAGATTCCCAATCGAACCCAAAAATACTATCCGCATATATTAACGCGTTTTGTAATTTTGCGTTCCAATATAAATATTTGGGATCTGATTTTTTTTTCCAAGGAAAACTCCGTTTTCTCCTAAAATATATATATGTTGCTGCTATGTTTGATATATTATAATAATTTTGTATAGCTTCTATGTTGCTATTATATTTTTTTATATAGTCATTTGATAGATTCATTATTTATACTGTCAAATTACTATAAGCTTATAACATTTTTTTTATTTCGGCCTTAGTCATTTTAGGATATTGATTTATTATAATATTTATGTTATTGCCTGATCCCGAGTCTAATTCTTTATATGACAAGCTATTTATAAATAAATATACATCTATATTTTTGAAAACGTATAATATTCCTCCGTTGCACATAGCATTTAGTGTTAGATTTTTTGTTTTTTTATCAACTTGTTCATTTATTTTTGTTTTTAATAATTTTGCGGCATTTTTATCATGAATACTAACGACTATTAAAGGGTATATAACTATTAATTTTTTACCTATCATTTTTTTTATCTGATATATGGAAAAATTGTTTTTAATAACTTGAATCTTTGCGTCTGTCATGATTATACTATAATTCTATATATATTTTAATCACCATCAGAATCATCGGCTGAATCATTATCGGACAGATTTGTTTGTGTAAATTCATCGGCTGAATCAACTTGTTCTTCTTCATTGGCGGAACAAATATCTGAGCCGGAATCAGAAACCCAATCTTTAGGTATTTGATCGCTATTTTGTTCTTCAACATCAAATTCAGCCAACTTATTTATCACATTATTTAATTTATCAAGGATGATATTTTGATTTGAAATACAAATGCTCAAATAATTTGAGATTTCTTTTAGATCAGAAATATTTTTTATCATTTGGTCCAAAGAATTTTCAATATTATCTAATTTATTGCCCGATACCAATAATTGCTCCAATAATTCTCGTATATTCATATCCGTATTCGTAAAAGAATTATTTAAATTACAAGTAATCTTATCTATATTCTTTATGAGTTTGTTATTAGTTTCTTCTATTTTTTGCGAGTTTAGTGCTAGGTGAGGATGCCTCATTTGTTCTTTATAGATTGTTGACGACGTGAATGGATTTGACCCCGACGAAATCATTTTTTATATCCTATTTTTTATACCATAAAATTTTTATACGTTTAAATAAAAATTTTATTAAAAAATACATTAATTTATATGAAATTTATAACCGTATTTTCATATAAAAATGAAGAGTCAACCCCCAAAATTTACTCCATTTTCTAATTTACATTTAGACGAACAAATGAGACTCGCGTGGCAAATTTTTAAAGAAGCTCAATACAATATACAAAAAAAAATTTCTAAAAACGACCCTTTATACGATGACGAAGTAGAAAAAGAAGCGGATCGTTTGTTAGAAAACTGGATGAAAAGAAAATAAATTGTTATAAACATATAATCACTTTATGTTTATGAAATAGAAGTTAAAACTGACCGTATGACGGACGAATTGGGTACAAACTTTAGTGGAACATATTTATATATAAAAAAAATACACGAAGACGCCAAAGTTCCGGTTAGATCAACGACGAATGCCGCTGGATATGATTTATTTTCGCTTGAATCGGGAACCATATTACCGCGTTCAAAGTCTATAATTAAAACAGGTATATCAATCAGATTACCAAATTATCCACATACAAATAATCATCACGTCTACGGGCGCATCGCTTCGCGATCAGGTCTTAGTGCTAAACATGATTTAGAAGTAGGCGCCGGTGTAATAGACGCCGATTATTCAGACGAAATATGCGTAATAATATATAATCATAGTGATATACAATATTGTTATAAAAAAAATGAAAGAATAGCCCAGCTTATTCTAGAATTATATGTTGCTCCAGATGTAAGGGTTATTTCAGAACTACCGGAAATCAATTCTAATAGAACCGGTGGTTTCGGCTCAACCGGATACTAAAAAAATTATATAAATATAAAACGATACTTATATAAAAACGGACATTGTTCGTAAATCACAGACAATGGAATTTTTTTTTTATGATATCCGAACGTCTCACAATTACGGCATACATATTTTCGTATTATACAATTTGGGCATATTGTACCGCTATAGGCGGATATACAAACTTCTATCTCTCTTTCCAATTCTTTTTTTAAATCTCGCATATATAGTTTATGTATTTTTAAACTCACCAAATCACATATATCCTTAGGTATATTTTTAAATATGGCCGGCTCCATGCTTATCTCAATACTTAACTTGCTAAATTTCAATTTTTTTAAAGTACGTTGCTCATACAAAGCACGAATGTAAAAAAAAATAAATATTTATTATATTATTTTATAACGGCGCCTAAATTATTCTAGCGCCCATCTATAATCTTGTAAAACGGCCTTTTCTTCTTCGGGTGTATAATCATTTACTATGTTAAATTTTTTTCTAATTTCTTCATTAGTGCTATTCATCAACTCTAAAGCTATCTTCGCAGATGTTAGTTTTAAAATAGAATCAATGTTTAAATAATTAGCCCAGGACATGAGTTCAAATACCTCATCATTAGTCATATCCATAATATATTTTTTATCCCATTCCCCAAAATAAGAATCTTTTTTTTTGTATATCAGTGGCATCGGTATTTCTTCGGGCGGGTTATTCTCATGATATTTCAGATATTCTACAATTTTTGTTAAAACCCATGACTTCATACTAGGTATGTTCAGTTCATTATTTGATTTATCAACGTCTAACATAGTCTTTATAAGTTCAGATTGGAGCGCCAATTCTTTACTTATAGTATATTCAACTCCGTCCGCTCTTAATGTAAAGGTTTGCTCATCTTCATCAAATCCCTTGATTTCATCTAGTGAATTTACTAGTTCGGAATTTAGCTCAGGAATCATCTTATAAGAAATTTTGCGTTTGAGTAAAATGTTATCGTACTAGATTATATAGCTTATATTAATATATTATTTAGAATAAAAAAATCAATTTTTTTCCGCTGTAAAAATTGATTATATAAAATTATATAACCTATATAACCTATATAACCTATATAACCTATATAAAACTATATAATACTATATATAAATTATTATAATATGCGCAAAGATTTTAATAAATTATCAGTTGGCTGCTATATAGATAAATCTATCCGATTAAAAAAATTTATACCAGAAAAAGAAGTAAAAATGGAAAAATACAATGAAAGAATTTGGAAGTTAAAATTTCCGGCCACCGAGGGTCTAAAATACGAAAAATTACAATTAACAAATATAGGGCTATATAGTATATCAACGCCCTCTATATCAAATAATCTTATTGAATTTATCGCCGATATTTCAAAAAATCATAATATTGATATAAAAATAGTTACAGAAACTAACGGAGGATTGGGCGGGTTTTCAATTCGCCTAGCACAAAATTTTGATAATTTAAATATAATAGAAATAAATAGAAAACACGCCGATATTATAAAAAATAATTTGACTGTGTATGGACTATCTAATAAAAACATACAAATCTACAATGAAGATTATTTAGATATTATGTACGATATTAAAAGTGATATCATTATATGCGACCCGCCGTGGGGCGGCCTCATGTATAATACACAAAAAAATATTCGTTTAGGTATGGACAACATAAATATAGTATGTATTATAAACGAAATTTTCAAACATAAAATGTGTAAATGTTTTATACTTTTAGCACCAAAGAATTTTGATATCCAAAATTTTCTAACCTTTGTAGAAAGAAAAGATATTTCTATTAGAAAACTAGATAAACATTATTTTATTGCTTTATTTTAAATATAATACCAATCCTATATATATCTTTTATATAATCATTAATTTCCTTTTCTTTTTTTTCTGCCTCATTTTCGTCAAATTTGTTTTTGTCGATAACATATCTAAGTTCTCTTATTTTTTTGTTTAATTGATTTTCGGCATCAGTATTCAGCAAATGTTTATTACTCTCATAAAATTGTTTAATTTGCGCTTCGCCACCAATGGCAATTTTTAATTGTCTCTTAACAGGATAAACATATATGGGTTTAAATGATAAGCTAACAGGGTCTAGCTCCAAATGAAATGATCTATTCATAAATTCTGCAACGCATTCTTTTTTAATATTCAATACGATTGAATTAAAAACCTCTTTAATTGAATGTTCTATAAATTTTATTATATCTCTAATAAAAGGATTATCCAATAGTTCCTTTGGGATCTTATTCTCAAAATTAGCGGGCACCATCTCTAGACTAAAATGTAGAGTTTCTTTTTTTCCATCTTCTAATGACTGGATCACAAATTCTCCTGAGGTTATTTTATCTATGCTTTGCTCAAATAATTCTTCGGGCCGTTTGTCCATATAATAACAAACATATTCCATTAATACTTTTTCGGATAAATCAAACATTTTATTAATTTCAAATTCTCTTTTTTGTTCATCTGTAAATTTCTGCTCCATCTTTGTCTATAGATAAAAAAAATAATTAGTTTAATATGTTTATAAATTTTGTTTACGTTTATTTGGTTTTATTTGGTCGTATAGAGTATATGATCATATTTTTTATACATCCACTTCCGAAGCATCGCTGTCGACGTATTGTGCTATTTCTTCCTTTTCTTCTAAATCTTCTAAAGGAGCACTTATCTGAAGCACCGTAGATTTTTTGACGACTGGTGCTGGTTTTTTAGCCTTAGCGTATAATTTTAATATATGCTTAATCAATGGCGTCGTAGCCTTATCATCCACATCAAATATAAAATGTACCAAAATTCTATATATATCTTCATCGGTTTTAGTTGATAACTTAGAATTTTTGTTCGCTCGTTGATATAATATAGGCGTTAAAGCCCCAAATTTATTAACATAATCAATGATATCGCTTATATCGGCGTTGTCTAGAAAAGATTTTAGATCTTCGGCAATTAGCTTCTTGATTTGTTCTTGTGAAGGTTCTTCTTTGTATTCCATCAAAACTTCGTTATATTTATCCGTATCAAAAGCTTTAAGTATTTTCTTATCTAATTTTTCTACGCGGGCCACTTTTTCTTTTGTGATTTTTTTTGTGTTTGTATCGGCGTTATTAGTTTGTTCCGCCGGTTGAACGCCGGCATCGTTTAATTTTTCAATAATCTGTTCTTTTTTTAGTTTAGAATATCCCCGAATTCCATTCGCTTTACAAAGCGCATTAAGTTGTTCTTTCGTCATTTTAGAAAAGCTCATTGTATTATAATATAATTGAGGTTTATTTAATATAATGTAAAATAACTAGTTTATATATAAATTATATATAAAAAAATCAATTTTTTATTTACCGTATAATTGGTTATTTTTTTACGTTAAACAAATATATGTATATATTTATAACATTTTTTTAAGATAATCCTGTAAAAATATGACTGATTTAGATAATACCTCTGAAGCACCCCCAATGTTTGTGAGGAACGGTGAAGAAAAAACTCTAAAGGATTTTTTACCTCAAAGATTACGAGAAAATTATAATGCAATTAGAAAGACTAACGATGTTATGATCAATGGTGATAATGTTGATGGTAGTATTGCCGAAATTGAGCACCTTATTAATGATGCGCAGCCCAAGGACCTAAATGAAGAAATTATGAGAACAATGGTTCAATATCTGTATAGAAGAGATCCTAATGAATTTTATAAATTTCTTATAAAGAGCAAATTATTCCATTTAGTTTTATGGACCGAGTCTAAAAAAATGTCTAGACATTTTCGGTTAAACAATATAGTGTATATTCGCTGGAATGGGATAAAATACGAATGTTATAAACATTCTAATTATGACGTTGATACACAAAAGAAGCGCGTTTTTAGATTCAACTCGGTAAAAAATATCTTACCTAATTTTGAGCAAAAAATGAATAGTGACGAGTGCGCTTCGTATGATAGGGCCTAAAGATATAAAAAGATATAAAAAGATATAAAAAGATATAAAAAACAATATTTTTTTTTATATAAAAAATGTTCAAAATCTTAGTAGAAAAAAATTTTGATAGAGAAATGGTTGAAGATGCCGAAATATACATAGAAAAGGATAGAAAAAAATATGAACCTGTACTTTTTTCTATTATAGAATTTATGAAAGATAATAACATGTTGTTGAGCGATTTAGATTTATTACTTGATAAAAAAAAATATTGGACGATGTTAGAAGCGTATACATTAAACGTAGATGAGATGAGCAAGAAGTTAATAACTTTTTTATGTGAAAAACACGATAAAAAATTTTTATTAAAAGTGGCCCATATAAATATGGAATACTATATTGAGTATAAACAAAGAAGGTTATGTGTATTGAATGCTATAAAATCATATAAAACATTCACTCTATATGATTTCATATCCCCTGTATTATATAAAGTGGAAAATAAATATACCGCATATCTTTTACCAAGATTAATTGAAGTTATATATCTATATAAAAATTTATATGATACGGAAATGGCTAGTAACTGGGAAGATATATATCAGACCATTAAAAAATTAGAAATAGGCGTAGATATAGAAATAGAAAACATACTATCCTCAAATAAGAATAATATAAATGAGTATATAGCATCTAGTAATCCTATAACAATTAAGGAATCACATAATGCCGAGCTCAATAATGATAAAATAAGGAACGTTACATGCTCAAAAAAAACACAAATTAAAGATCTCATAATAGACTTTATCAAGGATAGCGATTATATTTATATAGAATCGGAGGATAATATAATACATATTATAGCATCAAATATTGAAAAACAATATGAAATTTTAGTAAATTATCTTTCTAGATTTATCACAAGCGGTATATCCTATAAAAAAAAGAATATGTACTTACCAAAAGAATACCAAATGAAAAAATACAATTTTTATTTAGAAATACCTTGTGTGAAACGCAATAGAGAAAAGCATTTTATGACTATATATAATAATTTATCGTACGAACTAATAAATTATTATGAAAAGGATGGAATTAAGATAGCAGATCCCATAACACAACTTAGATTTAGTTATATATTTCTATGGTCCAGTATAATTTCGCAAAAGGCACATGGATTGAGATATAAAGAATTTATTAATTTTGTAAAATCAACAAAACAATATATACATGAGCAGCGCAAGAAAATAGATATATATACGCTAAAAAAAAATTATATGGGTATTTTTTTATCTTTAAATATCTTTAAAAAAATGCAGTTAATAGAAAATGAAGGATATTTACATTCACAATCATTTTATTGTAAACAATTTTAATCTTCATCATCGCTTTCATCATCCTCGTTGTAATTTTCTTCATCGTTTTCGTTATCATATTTATTGTTTGCCTCATTTTCAATCAATTCCTTTTTATGAACCACGGCTTCTTCTTCTTCTTTATCTTTTTTTGAACGGAGACGGTTTTGATTAGTTTTATTGCCATTAATAAATGCTTTATATAGAATTGATGCTTCAGCTGCCGCTAAATCGGTTTTTTTCTTTGATTTTAACTCCGTTTTATTTTTTTCTAATGTAAAACTCATTTCTTTTTCGTCTATGATATCGTACAAAGAAGCCGGATTTTCTTTGTACTTGTATTTAAAATAAGCCATAATATTCATTTTTTTGCTATCAACAATCTGTGTATCCGAGCTCGTATTTTTCTTAGATGTATTTTTTACGCCCATGGAGCATAATTCTAAATCCTTTTTAGCGCTCAAATCATTTAATAAACGTATGGATAAATGACCCAATTCTTCAATTGTAGCATGTCTCATATATAAATCTTTCATAGACTTTTTTAAGTCCTTCACTTCATCAATTAAAGTTTTTAGCATTTTTTTATGATCATCTGTCATTTTTATATAATTTAATTGATAGTATATAATTATATGTTATTTTGTTTATATGTTATTTGTTTATATATGTTATTCGTTTATATTCGTTATCAAAAATCAATTTTTTTTTTGTATAAATTTCGTCCATGGATGATTTTATATATGGAAATATATAGGATAAAAAATATGAAATATATATTATACGTCGTATTCATATTACTCATGATTTCTTTGATATATGAATTGAATTGTGAAGACTGTTATAAAAGAAAACATAGTAAGTATCTCAAATCTTCGCACGCCGGTCTAATACGGGGCGTGTTGGTAGGATGTATCTTGGGTGATTTTGGTATATCATCCGCTATACAACAAGGCGCTTTTTTCGGGGTTCTTAATCCCGTAATGTTACATCTAGGATATTAAACCGTAAACCATCTATTGGATTGACCGCATATTAACGTCACTCGGTCATATTGATTTGATAATATGATTGATGTGGTCAAGGCGTCGTCAATAAAATCAGTCCCCGACGCCGTGTTAATTATCAACGAGCCACCGCCATTTCCGGTTTTTATCAAAATATATTCACGGCCAGTATTTGAACTTGCTGCCGGCAAAGTTATAATTATATTTGAAGAATCCGAGGCATATGAGCAAATAACGATGCTATGTGTAGAATCTAACGTAGCCGAAGTAGTTGAAATTGTTAAAATCGCCCGCCTAAAACCCGCACCTAGTTGTATTTCATTTGAAATGTTCGTAATGGCATCGGATATATCTATACGTTTTACACCACTCGTAGAAATACCTAAGTTATTACCGGCCCCAGTTCTAAATATACCAGTACCAGTACTATTTACAAAAGAATAAGATGGAGCCGCTGCCGTACCATCTTGCGCATGAATAACACCAGTTCCTTTAATTCGCAATAATTCGTTAGACGAAGAAGAATTAGCTGCCGCGTAAAAAACATGATCCGACGACGTCGCATCTGTTTGATATCTTAAAACACCTGAATTCATACCAAATCCAATAAATTGATTTGCATTATTTGCTGTATCATATAAAGATATTAATTTATTTGAGGTCGAACCTGAAAATGTATAGCTTGCTCCAAAATTTATACGTGATGGAGTAGATGAATTGTTGCCCAAACCTATACCTCCTACGACTACTAATGCACCGGTCGCCGAATCGGTAGGTATAGTCGCGTTATTTATGAATGTTTGTAGTGTAGTATTTAGTTGCGTAGTTGATATATTCATTCTTTGTGTTCCATTAGTTGAAAATGATAATGTGTTCGTAGTAGATAGATACATTCCATCCGAGGCCGAACTAAATGAATATGACGGTAAAGACGCCGACCCGTTGGGTAATCGTAAAACTTTTGAACTATTGAGCTGTATATATCCAGGATAAATTTGTAATGAGTTATCCCATGTTAAATTATTTCCTTTATCCGATCTTAATATATATCCTTCGTCTACAAGGCCGATTGCGGGGTCGCCCAATTGTATCTTATTTGTATATAACTCATGGGCCTGCGTTCTATATAACGCAGTGGCGGTCTCGGTGGTTGTTAAAGGTGTTATATAAAATTCCGCAAAATATCCTAATGCGGATGAAGAATTACCCCCCAAAATTGATACAACGTTTGCTGTTGAGGTAAATGACGTTGGTATAAATTGTGTAGCGGCCGTTCCCGTAGTGTAATTCAAAGTAACCGCCGAACCATTCAGTGTTATTGAATTACCCGACCCATTGAATGTTAAGACCAGTGAATACCATACATTGGCTGATAAAGGCGTTGATGAAGTAGATGCCGATATGAGTGTTGATGTCGTTAGAACATTTAGAACTATATTTTGACTAGAAATATTTATGCGTATATAATTTGTAGTAGTAGATCCACTTTTATTTCCATATATTTCAAATAGACTTCCGGAAGAAGTACTAGCTAATTTAAATTTAACCATAATAGAAAAATTTTGGAGCAAAACAAAATTTGTTAAATTTCCTGCCGTCTCTATTCTGTCCGCACCCGAGGTAATGAACTGTATGGCTTTATATTGGAGTAATCCAACTCCGTTAGAATCGGTTAAAGAAATAGTTGAGGTGGTATAAGTCGCGGTAGTTGCTAAAATGATATTTTTATCTATGCTTTCGTCTTGAGTCGTTGTGTTGCTCACATCATTACTAAATTTATAATGTAATATAGGATTCGTATTGAGTATGGTCTGATTTGACGAAGCTCGCAATTTAGCATCTTGAACGTACAACCTTAGGTTAGTCCCATCGGGCTTAAATTGTATTTCATTTAATGATTCATGTGGCGCGGTTCCACGATTATCATAAATCCACGTTAATTGATTTCCATTGCTTATACCAAATCTGTTACCTGAAATGTGATAAAATCCGGCTGTTTGCGCGCTATTAAAACAAATTGACGGTGTTGAAATACTCCCATTCGCTGCGCGTAACGGTTGATATACCCTGCAATATGTTGTATTCGTTTCAAAAACTATATTTCCTGAGGCTGATATACCTATATTTCCTGCCCCAATACGGTAAATTCCTGTCGTTAAATCGCCCGTAAATGTATAGCTGGGTACGCTAACGGAGCCGCTGGGCGCTGATAAATAACTAGAAAATACAGTTTCATTCACAACATTTAATATAGAATTTATGGTTGTTGTATTTGAGCCCATCACAACCGATATAAAATTTTTTGTAGGGCTAGCTAGAGCAAAAGAATTACTCGCGTTATTATCTCCAATGTATGTAAAAGTCATGCGCATATAATTCAATGTTCCAAAGGCAGCCTTTCCTAAAACTAACGCCGAACAAACAGAAGAACCCGTGTATTGTGAATTCACTACAACTAAACCATAATCGATCGAATTATTATTCATTGTATCAAAATAAAAACTTGATCCGCTTATCGCCGATGTAGCCGTTGAACCTAAAGAATAATTACTTTGCCCCACGTTGACACGAGCGTTTACACTATCAACTTGAAATACAGTTCCTCCAAAATCAGTCCTTTCTATAAGAAATGCGGACTGATCATCGATCGCCATTCTTATAGGTGCTTTAGGTGTTATAACAGAATTTGTGAAGTTGATCGTTTGAATACCGCCACATGTTATATCAATATTATCACCGGCGGACGAATAAATACCTGTATTTGTATTTCCTATAAAACTATATGCTGGTAAAATATCGGAGCCCAGAGGCGTATATAATCTAGTAGTGATATCGCCGCTGTCGTTTCCTATTGTTATACTAGAACCAAATTGCATTTTTAGAACCCCGTTGATTGAAAATCCGATGTTGTTTGAGCTAATTCTATATAGACCGGAGCCCGTATCGTTTAAAAATGAAAACGCCGGTGCGCTCACGGAGCCATTATGATTTCTTTGTATTCCGTATATGCTTATATTTGCTGTATTAGGTCCGTCGGCCGTTTGACTCATGCGCATTACATTATTTGTTCCTAAACCAAAAGCATCAATTGCGCCCCCATATAGGTAAAAATCTATCCAGTTATTTGAAGGCGATCCGCCATTATGATTACTCCTTATAGAATGGGGCGATTTTGTTCCACCGGCGCTGGCGAATACTATTCTGGGCCCCAAAGACCCGTTTATAGCTTCCATATATAGGTAGTCACGAGACGCCCAAAATTCAAATCGTGTGCTGTCGGATGTTGGCGCAAAAGAAAATACATTTGATGTCGTGGTAATTGTTTGAACTCCGCCTAATGAAATACCTAATGTATTACTGTCGGGACGAAAAACGCCCGTGTCGTCATCAGAAGAAAATGTTATAGATGGGGCTGCCGACGAACCATCGGAAAATAACATACTTGATGCGTTTATTTTTGATGTATTTATCACCGCCGCATCTAAACCATATGTATACACATATGGTTCTGAATAAAGAGTGTTAATTTCGGCTCCACTCAAGAGGCGCCCCGTTATATAGAAGTCTTTCAAATATCCAGTGTAAAATAGAGACCCACTCGTTCCATTATAAAACGCGCCAAGTGCCGCAAATCCAAACGTTAAATCATTAAATGAATTGGTGGACGCCTCTGGATTGCCAGGATTATCGCCGTTTGAAGTCGTATATATGGTATTACTTGCTATATTAAGTTCAATGTTATCATAATACATAAAATGTTTAGGGTTGGGCGAACCCGCTCCAGATCCTAAATGAAATACAACGTGATGCCATAAACCATCTTTGACGGATATGGGTGAAGGCGTGCCTAAATCAGAGGCGGTTGCCGTATGGTATTGTAAAGTCGTTAATGAATCACTTTGTATAGTCAATTGAAGCGCATTAGGATAAGCCGCCCCATCGGCTAAAATCTTTATGGAAATTTCTTTAGCTCCGGCCGTTTGATAACAGCTAAAAATAGTATTATCATTAGCTAGAACTCCGCTTATCCTAAACCAAAAGGATATCGTTGCGTTATCCAAGGGCGTCAAATAAGAAAGATTGTTCGATAGATTGATATATTTACTAGTATTTCCAGTCAAATCTAATACATCTCTTTTCATAGTGCCATTACCATCCTGAATAGCGGACGCAATAGTAGGGCCGCCGACTGCGATTGCGTTAGTTGCTTTTTTTGAATAATCCTTAACAATCGAGCCGGAGCTCCTGAATGTAAATAATAATATATCAGATGTATCAATCAGACTATATGCTTGAAACCAAGCTTCGTTTGTTTTAAATATATTATTTAAAACGGTATCAGAGTCCGAAATATATAATCTAGAAATGGACCCGTCAGGCTTGACCAACATTTTATTATAAATATCTATATCACCGCTTCCTGTTCCGGTCCTGGGCCGAAATCTAATTATTTCCACGCCACTTGTTGAAATCGCTAATTGCCCCGATGCCGCTTCGCTCGTTGGTGAAAATAAACCCGTATTGTTGCTATTTGACCAAGCTATTGATGGTGCGCTCGCCGATCCGGCCGAACCTGTTATCCATTGAGGTGTTGTATTCAACCAAAAATAACCCAACGATGTTCCGTTAGCTGAAAATGATATATTTTCATATGGGGCTGAATTATTGCGCCATATACCTGTTCCTGTGTTAGATGTAAACGACAACGAGGGCGCACTAATTGTTCCGTTTATATTATAAACCGCGCGCGTCGCTGTGATAGCCGATCCGGTTATATTTAATATATTTGTTCCGTTTGACGAAATCCCAATTGAATTAGTTCCCGACCTATATAAACCCGTCGATGACTCTCCTGAAAATGCTAAACTAGGCGTACTTACATTCCCTGATGTTATATATATAGGATTTTTTGATTCAATTGAAGAAGAACCTATTATTAAAATTTGCGCCGTGGTAGCGTCGCGGTAATCGGGCGCAGATGTCTCCGAAGCAACTGTATTATTTTTTACTATTTCTAAATTTGTTCCTGTGTTTATCATAAAGTAGTTGCTGTTAGGTGATGTAAAAACCGCGCCAGAATAAGCCGGTGTAATCGCCGCGGTTGATGAATAAAATTTTAGCCATTTATCGGCGGCTGAATCGCTTTTTATATAAATATGACCCGTCGTTATGCTGGGTAGCGTTAGCGATGCGGTGCTGTCAATCACTTCCATTTTTTTAAATTTAAATGAGGTATTCGAGTTTAATTCAATCTCCGTTAGCGCTCCGCTAATGTATCTCATACCCGCTAACTTAACGCCACCGGCCGCTATACCAACTTCATTTTGCGCAGCTAAATAAAATCCAGTATTATTGTCAGTATCGTTATGAAATGTTATACTAGGGGTCGCCGCAGACCCGTCATTAACATATAAATAATTCATACGGACGCTGTCCAACTTTGTGTAGTCTATTCCATCGACCGTCGTTGTAGGTTGTGTAGTGATATCTTTAAAAAATGTCCATCTTTGAAAAGAATCGCTAACATCCTTTACTACACCCGTATATTTAGATGTCCCGTCATTATAATTCGCATTTAATCCCAAATCCCATGTGTTTCCTGGATTATCTGTTGCTAATGACTGCATACCTGCGCTAAACTCACTCACTGTTATCGTCTCAAATGACGCACTGCCGACCACATTCAAAGTCCCTGTCATATCAACCGTTTGAGCGGTAGGATTTACAGAAAATACGGGTGAAGTAATATTTTGGTCATATACCACCAGACCTATCCCATTACTTTGTATTTCTAAATAATTTACTAATAAATCATTAAATGTTGTATAATTTGCTATATTTTTAACTGACATAATCACGCTATATATAGCATTTCATAATTTATTTCAAACGACTCTATATAAAAAATTGAATAAATTAATATTAATATTACTCGATCGCGATATTATGGTTACGCCCATCTATAAAATAATAAATTTTGATAGAATTTTTAACGATATTTCTTATATTTTTAAAACACATATTATATATGAAAAAAACGCGGAAATATTAGGCGAGCATATTTCGTTTTATCATATTCCTCAAAACCAAAATATATCCTTCATATATCACAAAAAAGAAAACAAAATATTAGATATAGAGGACATTTACATAAAAAAAATATTTTTAGAATTTGATGAAATGTGGATAAAAGAAGTTATTTCGCGCGACATAGATAATATAAAAATCGTTTATAGCTCAAATGATGTTTATGGGCGAAATATGAGTCATGAAAGAATAAATGATTATTTATGGCGGATTATCGCCGATAAACAAGAAAAATTTATAGATGATATCATCTATCCGATAAATAACGAAATGCCCATATGGATATATAATTATATCGTGTCAAATAGAGTAAATATAGATATAGGAGGTTTATTGTATAAATTAATCATAAAATATGGTATCATTCAATGCTGTGAATTATTGGACGCAAGCATAAATAAATATACTCTTTTAGAGTCAGATTATTATTTACACCCATTATGTGCGTTTTGGATAATGACCCACGAAGAAGAAAATTTATGCGGATGTGATAGAATTGATAGATTTTTTGAATTATTTGACGCATATTATGCGGATAAGAAATATTCAATATTATATAAATGTTGCTTCTCCGCAGAATATGATATAAAAAATACAATATATTGGGGCTTACTGAAAGAAGCCCCTAATTATTTATTAGTAGTTAGAAATTCACAGTGGTTGTTTATATATGATGAAGATTACTATGATTGCGATATATTAAAAAGTTATTTAGTTAATTTAGATCCACTCATGTGATCATCCGTAATAAAACATATAATATGCGTTGATATATTTATTAGTATGTATTATATCTCTTATTTTTTGTAAAGGATTTTCATAGAGCTCCACGTTAATATTAATTTTTACTTCATTGGCTAACGTACATACGAGGTTATTATTCACTTCGGATTTATTTTTTATTGAATCATATATATCGTTAATCAATTTAACTTCAATTTCATCAAATCTTTTGAATTCTTTTTTATATTGAGGAAATAATGAAATAAATAGCTCTGCTCGGGTATCGTCTAAATATGAATTCAAAAGTATTAACTTTATCTTATCGTATTTTTTTTCGGAACTATATTTGATATACGCGGCGTTGTACCACAAATTTCTTATAGCATTCATTAGCGAACTTTCTAACATAATAACGGTAAATTCTTTTGTTGTCTCGGGCGCAGAAGAGACCAAAATATATCCATAATTCGGTTTCTTATTATAATTTTTATAATCTTCCAAAGCTGAGGATAGACGTGTATATAAATTATGCATATTTCTTGTCTTGAATGTATATTTTTTCTGCGTGGGTAATTTTTCAAGGAACGGCTCACGCGAAGGAGTAAAATTTTGAAAGTTTAATTGAACAGACTGAATACTCCAAATTTTATATAAATCATCTTCAAGACCCTCCTTAAAGGGGTGCATATCTGGATGTTTGAAGCCTAATGTATAGGACTTATTTTTATCCAACGAATCATAAAAATTATATATATCGTATTTTTCTAAACATTGATCAAGCATTTCTTGATAAGAAAGCTTGTTGAATACAACATTATTCATATCTATACCGCGCGCGGTTGATATCACCCAATTATTTTTATAATAATATAAATTTATTACTGTGCCATCCTCCATAGAATATATTTCGTATAAATTTTTGGATAACCATAAATTAATTTGACCCGTATTAACATTAGATTTAGGCGACATGATCGGGATTACTAAAGGACGCCATCCTTCGTTAGAAGCTTCTAGAATAAGACCATTACATTCTTGTCCGATAGAATCAAATGTATAATTACGCAACGATTTTGAGCATGTAAAAATTACACGTCTTTTGTTATCTTCAATCATAGCATCGTATCCTATCGTAATTTTTTTTTTGTAAAAAATCTGTGTTAGTTTTTTTATTTCCTCAAGACCATCTAATTTTTGTTCTTCAACAAAATTTAAAGTATTCATAATAATGTATGTATGTATATAATATTTAGTTTAAATGAAAATTCAATTTTTATATAGTATATAATATATTATATACTATATAAAATGAGTAAGCATTCTATAGTGGGGAGCGGGAGTTATATGCCCGAAGATATATTTTTAAAAAAATATGAAATGACGTGTATTTATGAAGACCCCGAACAATTAAATAACCATTTCAGAAATACATTAAAAGATCAGCGGTGCGATGCGCCGTTTTTTGAGAGCGATGCGCCAAGGCGCGATAATTATTCGCGCGATAGATTAAATCTTAGATATGGCGGGCGTCGTGTAAATACAGAACCATATTTACCGGATGGAACTTTTTTAGATCATGAATTTACTATAAAAGACCCGCGCGGCATTGCTCTAGGCCCAGATATGATGCAACACCGCCGGCAACAAGAAGCGCGTGGTAGATTTATAAAACATGGAAATGATGAGGATAACTCGGTGCCGAGCACAGGATGGAATCCGACGCATGTGGTGCGAGATATTAAGGGTCAATTTTATAATGTAAAATCACGTATGAAAATTTTTGACGAAAGTATGGATGGGCGTCATAATGGTGGGACGACTAATACAAAATTATCCTCAACCGGCGTATGCTTACAAGAAACGGACGAAAGGGCGCCGATCATGCAGGACGCTATGTGTTATAACCGCGCAAACTATTTAAATGATTTATCAAACAATACCTCAATAGGATGGCGAAGAACGACGGACCACGTTTTTCAAATAGCAAAATATGGTCAAGTTAGGGGTTTAGCGCCTTTATCGGAACAAAATTGGTCAAAGAATCGCGCTAATGCGCGCGTTGAACACGACGTTTTATTATCGTGGAAAGATCAAAATGTTTCAAAAGCAATATCAATAAAGATGATTGATATGGCGCGCAAAAAGCAATCGGAAATAGAAAATGGTAAAACTATGTTATTAAGTGAAGGGAGGATAACGCAGGGCGGGCGAAATAAAAAATTATCAGCCGATGACCTTAGCGGTATAAAATCAAGACAGACTGATGAGACGCATGCGGAAAGTCCTCATACGGCATTAAATGTATTTCAGGCACCTCAAAAGATGGCTATACCAGCAATAGATACAAATAAACAAGATAAAATAATTATTGAGCCTTACATTATTGAATATATGGCGTCAATAAATCGTAAAATGACGCCCAGAGAAATAGATGATTTACGAGAACAAATAGAACAAACCGGATGCTTTTATGGTGTGTTGATTGAACAGAAAAATAAAATGTATAATCCTAATACCGACCCCAATAATGAATTATTATGGAAGTCGGAAGATAACCATGAAAAAAGACAATCAAAAAAAATAGCAAATTACTCAAAGATATCCGCCAGTATTTTTATAAATGGTAAAAATAAAGAAAATCTAGACTTTGAGCGATATCATAAAAATTCTAAAGTAGCTAATCAGCGCCGTGGTCAATTAACAAATGAATTATATAATATGAACGTCTTAGATTTCGATAACGCGTATGGAGAAGAAATAAATGCGGTTAAACAAATAGGAAAAATGGGAACGAAGTATATGAGGAATTTTATGGAAAAAGATGATATAAATAACGATATGGGCGATATAACCTCCGTAAATAAGTATTAAAAAAATACGCCGATATATGACCCGAGTTGAGTATATATATCGCCGTGTTTTTATATTTTTGTGATGTATGATTAATGCCCAAATTTACACACGCCTTCTTTGAAGAAATGGCAATTATCGCCATTTTTACACATTTTGATCTTACTAACAAATTTTTTATCCTTTTTAGGATAATCCGCTAGTGAATCAGCGTTATCACCCTCATGCCAGAATGCGCATGTGCGAATGTATTTAGTTTCATAATAATGACAGTCGTCAACAACAGTCGCGACAACGATCGGTACGCTCAAGAATTTACATTCTTCTCCGCCGTTGCATTTATGAACTTTCATACCGTTTCGGCGCCTCAATTTAGCATTCAACATCATCCAATGTTTATGATATACGCAATTAGTTTGCGGGCCGGATCTATAACCATGTAAGCATATATCGTTTGTGTGCCTCGCAGTACAAGACACGGATAAACCCTTTTCAGCTGCGGCAGGGAACATAGAAGGACATGTTAAACTTTCACAACCGCAAAATTGCCCTAAAATATAATGAATGCCATTTTGACACTCATTATAATTATCGCAATTACAAATATTGACACAAGAATTGATCAATAATTCGGTCATATTAATATTTTATCAAAAACAAGCTATAGAAAGATAGTTAATACTAG
>JACCDR011777175.1_pt1 | contig 28902 bp, 26 predicted proteins | sample 7446431 | NCBI WGS metagenome assembly JACCDR01 (sample SAMN15323443, study PRJNA562643) | freshwater metagenome | isolation source: river surface water | place: USA:Blue River Watershed | collected 2017-08-17 | reverse complement strand
TGCGTGTGGGGCGTTCGGCGAAAGGGGGTTGATGGCGTAGGGCGGCTGGATGGACGCGTGGGCAGGCGGGGCTGAAGTGGGACCGTGCGCTGCGCCGGGGGCTACTCGTTGGTGACCAGTATCACTTCTTCCAATGTCGTCACGCCAGCGCGAACCTTGACCAGGCCCGACTGGCGCAGGTCACGAACACCTTCGCGTTCGGCCTGTTTGGCGATGTCCATGGCGGTGCCCTCGGTCAGGATGATGCGCTGTATGGCTTCGGTGATCGGCATCACCTGGTACACGCCCACCCGACCCTTGTAGCCGTTGGTACAGGCCGAGCAGCCCACGGCGCGGTAAGGCTTCCAGTTGCCGTCCAGGTCTTCGGGCTTAAAACCCGCTTTCAACAGCGATTCGCGAGGGTACTCGGCCGGTTTCTTGCAGTTTTCGCACAACTTGCGCGCCAGCCGCTGCGCCGTGATCAACAGCACACTGGAGGCGATGTTGAACGGCGCCACGCCCATGTTGAGCATGCGGGTCAGCGTGGTGGGCGCGTCGTTGGTGTGCAGCGTGCTCATCACCAGGTGGCCGGTTTGCGCGGCTTTGATGGCGATGTCGGCCGTTTCCAGGTCGCGGATTTCGCCCACCATGATGATGTCCGGGTCCTGGCGCAAAAAAGAGCGCAGTGCGGCGGCGAAGGTCAAGCCGGCACGGTCGTTCACGTTGACCTGGTTCACGCCCGGCAAGTTGATTTCGGCCGGGTCTTCCACCGTGGCGATGTTCACGCCCGGCTGGTTCAAGATGTTCAGGCAGGTGTAGAGCGACACCGTCTTGCCGCTGCCGGTGGGGCCCGTGACCAGGATCATGCCGTAGGGCCGGCCGATGGCGTTGATGAGCCGGTCTTTTTCGATCTTCTCGTAGCCCAGTGCCTCGATGCCGAGCTTGGCGCTGGAAGAGTCGAGGATACGGATCACCACCTTCTCGCCAAACAGCGTGGGCAGCGTGCTGACGCGGAAGTCGATGGCCTTGCTGCCGAACTTCAGCTTCATGCGGCCGTCTTGCGGCACCCGCTTTTCAGCGATGTCCATGCGCGAGATGACCTTGATGCGCGAGGCCAGCTTGTCCTTGATGGCGATGGGCGGCTGGGTGATTTCGCGCAACTCGCCGTCGATGCGAAAGCGCACGCGGTAGTTGTATTCAAACGGCTCGAAGTGCAGGTCTGAGGCGCGCATGTTGATGGCGTCGACCAGCATCTTCTGCAGAAAACGCACCACGGGCGCGTCTTCAACATCGGTAGCGACTTCGTTGTTTTCCTGCGCTGCGGTGTCTTCTTCGGTGACGTCGAAGTCGAAGTCGGCCGTGGCCAGCGTTTCCAGCACTTCGTTGGCCGAAGCGGAAGATGCGTCCAGGTGCCGCATCAGCTTGTCGTATTCGACGATCACCCATTCGGGTGTCAGCTGGGTGGCGAACTTGATGCGTTCGGCCGCTTCCTGGTCGGTGGGGTCGGCGGCGCCGATGAAGAGCCGGTTGCCGCGTTTGCCCAGCACCATCAGTTGGTACTGGTTGGAGATCTTCATGTCCACCAAGTTGCGCGGCAGCCGCTGCATGTCCACCGCGTTCAGGTCCAGCACCGGCAGCGCCAGCGCACCCGACAGCGTGTGCGCCAAGTCGTCGGGCTTCACGGCGCCAGCGCCGATGACGGCGCTAACGAAACTGGCCTTGCGCTCGCGCGCGGCCTTGGTCAGGTCTTCAGCCGCTTTGGCGCTGAGCTTGCCGGCGTTGACCAGCACCCGCGCCACGCCCGAAAGCGAAGATGGCAACATTTCGACGGGGGCTTCTGTGGCCATCGACTCAGTTCAGCTTGTGCATAACCAGTGGATGATCGCCGATCTGCGACAGGGTGTAAACGCCCAAAAGCAGAGCAACAGCGCAGTGGCCAGCAAGTAGGGGATGCCCAAAGTGGCTTGGTCTGGTCGGGGTGAGAGGATTCGAACCTCCGGCCTCTACGTCCCGAACGTAGCGCTCTACCAGGCTAAGCTACACCCCGATGGTGGTTGCGGCATCGGTGCCCACACCACAGGCCCGGCTAAGGGCCCAGTTCTGGTCACCGCCCGCTTCAGAAATTCAGGAAGAGCGGTGGACCGAACGAGCACATAAGTCTATCAGAGCCTGCCGCGCCCGTGATTCGGGTATTGCGTCGAGGGCCTGGCGGGCGCGGTCGGCTTCTTCCTGTGCGGCAGCGCGGGTGCCGCGCAGCGCCCCGGTACGTTCCACCACCACCAGAATCTCGGGCAGCTTGTGCAGTTCGCCCTGTTCGATGGCATGGCGGATCATCGAGCGCTCGGCCGGCGTGCCGCGCTCCATGGCCAGCAACAGCGGCAGTGTGGGCTTGCCCTCGCGCAGGTCGTCGCCCACGTTTTTCCCCAACTCGGCGCTCTGGCCTTCGTAGTCGAGCAGGTCGTCGACCAGCTGGAAGGCCGTGCCCAACGACCGCCCATAGTTAGCGCACGCTTCTTCCACAACAGGCGCTGCGCCTGCGAGTACGGCGCCCAGGCGGGCGCTGGCTTCAAAGAGCTTGGCGGTCTTGAAGCGGATCACCTGCAGGTAGTCTTCAACCGACAGGTCGGGGTCGTGCATGTTCATCAGCTGCAGCACCTCACCCTCGGCGATGACATTCGTGGCGTCGGCCAGCACGTCCAGCACACGCATGCGGTTCACCGACACCATCATCTGGAAGGCGCGGGAATACAGAAAGTCGCCCACCAGCACACTGGCTGCGTTGCCAAACATCGCGTTGGCGGTGGCGCGGCCGCGGCGCAGCGCCGACTCGTCGACCACGTCGTCGTGCAGCAAGGTGGCGGTGTGGATGAACTCGACGATGGCGGCCAGTTCGTAGGTTTCGGCGCCCTCGAAGCCCAGCGCTTCGGCAAACAGCAGCACCAGGCGCGGCCTGATGCGCTTGCCGCCGGCGCCGATGATGTACTGGGCGATCTGGTCGATGAGCGCAACCCGGGAGCTCAAGCGCTGCCGGATCACATCGTTGACCCGCAACAAGGCGGTTTCGGTGGGATCGGCGGCGAGGGCGGTGGTGGGTGCGGTGTCGAGCACGGGCGGGCCAAGGTTGATGAGGCATTATAGGGACGCAGCCCCTGCCCCAGTGCCGACGCCCACACAGCCCGCCTTGTGCCGTGCTATACTCAAAGGCTCTGCGCAAATTGCCAAACGCCTGTGCTTTAAGTTTGGCGCAGTGGCTTTTTTGCAGAGTCGGTGTTAGTCGGTATTTTTTTAGGCAAGAGTCTTTTTAGGCAAGAGTCTTGTTCCCCAGGGCCTGTGCTCTGTGGCTACATGGCTCAGCAAAGGTCACACATCATCATGTACGCGGTCATAAAAACCGGCGGCAAACAATACAAAGTTGCTGCTGGCGAAAAAATATTGGTAGAACAGATTGCTGCGGACGTGGGTCAGGAAATCGTGATCGATCAGGTGTTGGCAGTCGGTAGCGGCGCTGACCTGAAGGTCGGGACTCCCTGGGTCGCGGGTGCGACCGTGAACGCCACGGTGGTGGCACACGGCAGGCACGACAAGGTACGCATCTTCAAGATGCGGCGCCGCAAGCATTATCAGAAGCATGGCGGCCACCGCCAAAACTTCACCGAGCTGCACATCGGCTCGATCAACGGCTGAAGGGGCTGACACATGGCACAGAAAAAAGGCGGCGGTTCAACCCGCAACGGCCGTGACTCGCAGCCCAAGATGCTGGGCGTCAAGGCCTATGGTGGCCAGGCGGTGTCGGCAGGCTCCATCATCGTGCGCCAGCGCGGCACCAAGTTCCACGCCGGCACCGGCGTCGGCATGGGCCGCGACCACACGCTGTTCGCACTGGTTGACGGCGCTGTGAAGTTCCAGACCAAGGGTGCGCTGAACCGCCAGACGGTGTCCATCACCCCGGCCTGAGCGTTTCTTCGCAGACCCGCGAAGCCCCGGTCTGCCGGGGCTTCTTCGTTTAGGCCTTCCAAACCCTGGGGTGCGCTGCCATGAAGTTTGTAGACGAAGCACTGATCGACGTCTCGGCCGGCAACGGCGGGCCCGGTTGTGCCAGCTTCAGGCGCGAAAAGTTCATTCCCTTTGGCGGCCCCAACGGTGGCGACGGTGGGCGCGGCGGCAGCGTCTGGGCCGTGGCCGACCAGAACATCAACACGCTCATCGACTACCGCTACACACGCCGCCACGAAGCCAAGAACGGTGAAGCCGGGCGCGGCTCTGACCAGTTTGGCGCCGCCGGCCCTGAAATCGAACTGCGCATGCCCGTGGGCACCATCATCAGCAACGACGAAACCGGCGAGGTGATGGTGGAGTTGCTGGAACACGGCCAGCGCAGTCTGCTGGCCAAGGGCGGCGACGGCGGTTTTGGCAACCTGCACTTCAAGTCCAGCACCAACCGCAGCCCGCGCCAGAAAACACCCGGCTGGCCGGGTGAGGCCTTCAAGCTGAAGCTGGAACTGCGCGTGCTGGCCGACGTGGGGCTGCTGGGCATGCCCAATGCGGGCAAGAGCACCTTGATCGCCGCCATCTCCAATGCGCGCCCGAAGATCGCCGACTACCCGTTTACCACCTTGCACCCCAACCTGGGTGTGGTGCGTGTGGGCCCCGAACGCAGTTTTGTGGTGGCCGACGTGCCGGGGCTGATCGAAGGTGCTTCTGAAGGCGCCGGCCTGGGCCACCGCTTCTTGCGCCATTTGCAGCGCACACGCCTGTTGCTGCACATGGTGGACGCAGCGCCCTTTGACGAGGGCGTCGACCCCGTGGCGCAGGCCAAGGCCATCGTGGCCGAGCTGAAGAAGTACGACAAGGCCTTGCACGCCAAGCCACGCTGGCTGGTGTTCAACAAGCTCGACATGGTGCCCGAGGCCGAGCGTGAAGCGCGCGTCAAAGACTACGTGAAGCGCCTGCGCTACAAGGGCCCCGTGTTTTCCATTTCCGCGCTGGCGCGTGAGGGCTTGCAGCCGCTGGTGGAGCGCATCTACCAGCATGTGGCTGAACATCAGAAAGCAGCGCCCCTGCCCGACCTGCGCTTTGACACCGTGATCGCGGGCGATGAACCATGAATAACGGGGTGCCAACCGCCACCGCCACCGCCAGCGCTACCGCCAGCGCCAGCGCCAGCGCACCGGGCCTGGCGCAGGGCGCCCGCCGCATCGTGGTGAAGGTGGGCTCCAGCCTCGTCACCAACGAAGGCCGGGGTGTTGACGCGCAGGCCATCGGCAACTGGTCGCGCCAACTGGCCGCGCTGGCCCAGCAAGGACGTGAGCTGGTGATGGTCTCCAGCGGCGCCATTGCCGAGGGCATGAAGCGCCTGGGCTGGGTGCAGCGCCCGAAGGAACTGCCCGAACTGCAAGCCGCCGCCGCCGTGGGGCAGATGGGCCTGGTGCAGATGTACGAAACCCATTTGCGTGCACACGGCATGGGCAGCGCCCAGGTGCTGCTGACCCACGCCGACCTGGCCGACCGCGAGCGTTACCTCAACGCCCGCTCGACGCTGCTCACCCTGCTGTCGCTCAAGGTCATACCGGTCATCAACGAAAACGACACCGTCGTCAACGACGAGATCCGCTTCGGCGACAACGACACCCTGGGCGCCCTGGTGGCCAACCTGGTGGATGCCGACCTGTACGTCATCCTCACCGATCAGCGCGGCCTGTATTCGGCCGACCCGCGCAAGGACCCGTCAGCGCGTTTCATCGACGAAGCCGTGGCCGGCGACGCGGCCCTGGAAGCCATGGCCGGCGGAGCCGGCTCCAGCATCGGCCGCGGTGGCATGCTCACCAAGGTGTTGGCGGCCAAGCGCGCGGCCGGCAGCGGCACCAGCACCGTCATCGCCTGGGGCCGCGAACCCGATGTGCTGCTGCGCCTGGCGGCGGGCGAACGCATTGGCACGGCGCTGGTGGCCGGCACGCCCAAGCTGGCGGCGCGCAAGCAGTGGATGCTGGACCACCTTCAACTGCGCGGCGCGGTACGGGTGGACGCCGGTGCGGTGGCCAAACTGCGCGACGAAGGCAAAAGCTTGCTGCCGATCGGCGTGCACGAGGTGCAAGGCGATTTTTCGCGCGGCGACGTGATTGCGGTGCGTGACCTGCAGGGCCATGAACTGGCCCGCGGCCTGGCCAACTACTCGGCGCCCGAAGCGCGGCTGATTGCACGCAAACCTTCAGCCCAGATAGAACAGCTCTTGGGTTATGCCAACGAGCCCGAGCTCATACACCGTACCAACCTGGTGTTGATGAGCTGAACACCAGGTGCAGCGCTTGCATGGCGGCGCCCAGCCCCGCCATGCAGCCGCCAATCAGCGCTTGTCGCCGCTGTCATGCAGGCCGGGGCCGCCCCGCTCGCCATCGGCCCGGTGGCTGCTGGGTGCCGTAGAAGCCGCCATCGCCGAAAGCCCATGTGGTGCTTGGGGGCTGATGGGCGGCCCTTCGTCGGGTATCCAGCCGCTGCCGCTGGACTCAGCGTCATGGTCCAGCCGCGCACCACGCAGGCCGGCGCGCAGGTAACGGCTGGGGTTGTGGGTGCGTGGCAGGTAGCGCGCCAGTTCGGTCAGCGCCATCTCGTAGACGTTGCGCTTGAACTCAATCACCATTTCCAGCGGCACCCAGTAGTCGTTCCAGCGCCAAGCGTCGAACTCGGGGTGGTCGGTGGCGCGCAAGTTCATGTCGCTGTCGCGGCCCACCAGGCGCAGCAAAAACCAGATTTGCTTTTGGCCCCGGTAGTGGCCCCGCGCTTCTTTGCGGATGAAGTGGTCGGGCACTTCATACCGCAGCCAATCACGCGTGCGCGCGACGATGTGCACATGTTCGGGCTTCAGCCCGACTTCTTCGTGCAGTTCTCGCAACATCGCCTGCTCAGGCGACTCACCGTATTTGATGCCGCCTTGCGGAAACTGCCACGAATGTGTGCGCAGTCTCTTGCCCCAAAAAACCTGATTGCGGGCGTTCAACAGGACGATGCCGACATTGGGCCTGAAGCCATCCCTGTCGAGCATAATCAGACCCCGAATTTTTCACTGTTTTCATTATTGCACCGGCTCTGTGCGCAGCGCGAACTCTGGTTAACCCGCAGGCGCCAACAGGCACCGGCGGGGCCTGGTTGGTGCACTCACAGCAGGTGTCCACTGCGAGCCCATGAAAGCCACCCAGACCTTCATTTCCACCCTCAAGGAAGCGCCTGCCGACGCAGAGATCAAGAGCCACCAGCTCATGATGCGGGCCGGCATGATCAAGCGCCTGGGCGCCGGCATCTACAACTACATGCCGATGGGCCTGCGTGTCATCCGCAAGGTCGAAGGCATCATCCGCGACGAGATGAACCGCGCAGGTGCCATCGAACTGCTGATGCCGGTGGTGCAGCCGGCCGAGCTGTGGCAGGAATCGGGCCGCTTCCAGGCCTACGGGCCCGAGCTGCTGCGCGTGAAAGACCGGCACGACCGTGACTTCGTGATCCAGCCCACCAGCGAAGAGGTCATCACCGACATCGCGCGCCAGGAACTGCGCAGCTACAAGCAGCTGCCGCGAAATTTTTACCACATCCAGACCAAGTTCCGTGACGAGCGACGGCCGCGGTTTGGTGTGATGCGGGGCCGCGAGTTCACAATGAAGGACGCCTATTCCTTCGACCGTGATGTCGAATCGGGCAAGCGCAGTTATGACGGCATGCGTGCCGCTTACGCCGCCATCTTCGACCGCATGGGCCTGCGCTACCGCGCCGTGGCGGCCGACACCGGCAGCATAGGCGGCGACCTGTCGCAGGAATTCCAGGTTATCGCCGACACCGGCGAAGATGCCATCGTCTACTGCCCCACCAGCGATTACGCCGCCAACATTGAACTGGCCGAAGCCGTGCCGCTGCTGCCCGGCCGTGCTGCGCCCGGCCAGTTGATGGCCAAAACACCCACGCCGGGCAAGAGCACTTGTGCCGATGTGGCGGCGCTGCTGGGCCTGCCGCTGGCGCAGACGGTGAAGTCGCTGGTGCTGGCCACCGAAGAAAAAAACGCGGCGGGTGATGTGGTCAAAGTTACGGTGTGGCTGCTGCTGGTGCGCGGCGACCACGACCTCAACGAGATCAAGGCCGGCAAGGTGCCGGGTCTGAAAGGCGGCTACCGTTTTGCCACCGTGGCCGAGATCGAAGACCACTTCGGCTGCAAGCCGGGTTACCTGGGGCCGGTTTTTACGAAAGACGGCTTGAAGAAGCCGGTGAAGCTGGTGGCCGACCGCACCGTGGCGCAGATGGCCGACTTTGTCTGCGGCGCCAACGAGGTGGACTTCCACTACACCGGCCTGAACTGGGGCCGCGACCTGCCTGAGCCCGACCTGGTGGCCGACTTGCGCAACGTGGTCGCTGGCGATCCGTCGCCCGATGGCTTGGGGGTGCTGGCCATCCAGCGCGGCATCGAGGTGGGCCATGTCTTCTTGCTCGGCACCAAGTACAGCGAACCGATGAAGGCCACCTACCTGGACGAAAACGGCAAGTCGCAGGTGATGGTGATGGGCTGTTACGGCATCGGCGTGACGCGGCTGCTGGGCGCGGCCATCGAACAGAACCACGATGAGCGCGGCATCATCTGGCCCATGGCGATGGCGCCTTTCGAGGTGGCCGTGTGCCCCATCGGCTATGACCGCAGCGAGGCGGTGCGCACGGCGGCCGACGAACTGCACGCCACGCTGCAAGGGCTGGGCGTGGACGTGGTGCTGGACGACCGTGGCGAGCGCCCTGGTGCGATGTTTGCCGACTGGGAGCTGATCGGCGTGCCGCTGCGTGTGGTGATCTCCGACCGCGGCCTGAAGGCCGGCACCGTGGAGGTGCAGGGCCGCCGCGACGCCGCCGCGCGCGAGGTGGCGCTGGCCGCCGTGGCCGCCGATGTGGCCGCCACCGTACAAGCCGCGCTGAAGGCAGCCCCGGCGGCATGACAGCGGGTTTGCCGCGCCCTGCGCTCGCCAACCCTGCGCGCCGCACCTGGGCCCTGCAGGCCGCAGCCCCGCTGCTGGGCCTGGGCCTGGGCCTGGCAGGGGGCTGGGCGCGCGCTGGGGCGCAGAAAGAAGAGCCCCTGGCCGACAGCGTGCGCACCGCGTTGGCGGCATCGGTGGCCGATGCGGCACCACCCAAACCGCGCTTCGACCGCATCGAGGACCGCATCGCCTACCTGCGCTGGCTGGGCGCGGCCAGCGACAGGCTAAAGCGGCGCAAGGCCGAGAACCACACCCGCATCGAGTTTCTGGAAACCACCTGGTACGAGAGCCGCCGTGCCGGCTTGGAAACCGCGCTGGTGCTGGGCTTGATTCAGGTGGAAAGCGGCTTTCGCAAATACGCCATCAGCAGCGCCGGTGCGCGCGGTTACATGCAGGTGATGCCCTTTTGGGTGCGCGCCATCGGCGACGGTGACGACAAGCGGCTCTTTCACCTGCAGACCAACCTGCGCTTTGGCTGTGTGATCTTGCGCCACTACCTGGAGCGCGAGCGCGGCGACCTGTTTCTGGCGCTGGGCCGCTACAACGGCAGCCGCGGCCGGGCCGAATACCCGAACATGGTGTTTGGTGCGCGCCGGCAGTGGGACGTGGCCTGATGCAGACCAGCCCGGCCGCCGCTACAAGCCGCGCCACTCCTGCGGCGTGGCGCCGGGCAGCGCCAGCAGCGACAGCACCCGCTCCACACTCTCGGCCACCATCTCGTCGATGCTGGCCGGCCGCAGGTAAAACGCCGGCAGCGGCGGGAAGATGATGGCGCCCATCTCGGTGGCGGCCGTCATGTTGCGCAGGTGCGCCAGGTTGAAGGGCGTTTCGCGCACCATCAGCAGCAGCCGACGGCGTTCCTTCAGCGTGACGTCGGCGGCACGGGTGAGCAGGTTGTCGGCAAAGCCGTGTGCAATGGCGGCCAGCGACTTCATCGAGCACGGCGCCACCACCATGGCCGCGGCGCCAAAACTGCCGCTGGCCAGGCAGGCGCCGATGTCACCGGGCGCGTAGGCGTGGTCGGCCAGGGCTTCGAGCTGTTTGCGGTCCAGGCCCAGTTCGTGGTGGGCGTTGAGCACGCCGGAGGGCGTGGCCACCAAGTGGGTTTCGACCCCCAGCTGCCGCGCGCGCCGCAGCAGCTGGGTGGCGTAAACGGCGCCAGTCGCGCCAGTGATGCCCACCACCAGCCGGGGCGGCGGTGCTGCGGTGGCCAAGTCAGGCTTTGCTCAGCAGCTGCTTGAGCTCACCCGACTCGTACATCTCGGCCATGATGTCGGAGCCGCCGACAAATTCACCGTTGATGTAGAGCTGCGGGATGGTGGGCCACTGGGCGTAGTCCTTGATGCCTTGGCGTATGGCCTCGTCTTCCAGCACGTTGAAGGTTTTCACATCAGTGGCCCCGGCGGCCTTCAGCACCTGGATGGCGCGGCCCGAAAAGCCGCACATTGGAAACTGCGCCGAGCCCTTCATGAAGAGCATGACACGGTTACTTTTGACCATGTCATCGATGCGTTTCTGGGCGTCACTCATGGGGTAGTTCCTGCGGTAGCTGCAAAGCTTGCAAGTATCTGCCAAACCGGCGAGCAACGGGCCGCTTGGGGAATTGCCGCCGCAGCCGCCCCGGGGGCACCCGCTTAGAAGCGGTAGCGCATGCCCAGTTGCAGCACGGGCGAGACGCGCAGCTCGCGCAGCGCCTGGCCCATGCCCTGGGTACCAAACAGCGCACGGCTGTCATGCGCAGCAGCTGCGGGGCGTTCAGGGATCAGCCCCAGATCGGCGTTGAGCGACAGGTTGTCGTGCCACAGCGTGCCCGAGTAACCCAGTCCCGCGTAAGGTACGGTGTCGGCGGGGTGCAGCGTCAAAGCCCCGTGCGCGTACAGCCCGCCCAGCGCCGTAGAGCTGCCCGGTGATGCGCCCCACAGCAAGCCGCCACTGGCCCTGAACTGACCGAAAGCCGGGCGGGCGAAGTAGTAGTCGCCCAGCAGCGCCAGGGTGGGCCGGCCTGACGGCAGCGCCAGCCCGTTCGTAAACACCTCCCCGGGCCTGGCCAGCACCGAAGCTGCCCCTTGTGGGCCCATCACACTGAGCCGTGCCTGCCACTGCGGCCACCAGGTTTCGGCTTGGGGTGTGGCCAAGCCTTGGCCAGCCTGGCAGGCCAAGCCCAGGCCGGCGGCACTGGCGGCAAACAGAACCCTGGTGATACGGCTGATGCTGTTCATGGCCCCCCCGTGCAGGTGTTGGTGCGACTGGTGGGCGACCCATGGTCACCCTTCAGGCCATCATGCGCCAGATGGTGCTGTGCGTCATCCCCCGTCGGAGGCATAAGTGCCGAATTTCTCGCTCTGCTTGGCGCCCAGCGCACGATTGCAACTGCCATGGCAACCGCCACCGAGCCCGTGCGCAGCCCTTTCCGCGCCGGTCAGAACCCGGATACAGCAGCGCGCCGCCCGCCCGTGCAGCGGGGCAGGCCGGCCAGGTCGGGCCGTGTCTGCACGTCAGTGAATTGGGCTTGCTGCAGAAGCTGTTGCAACACGGGTGCCTGGTCGTGGCCGTGCTCCAGCAGCAGCCAGGCGCCGGGTGTCAGGCGGGCCGTCGCACCTGCGATGATGGTTTGTAGGTCACCGAGCCCGTCGTTGCCAGCACCCACCAAGGCGAACTGAGGTTCGTGCTGCAGTGCGCCCAGGTGCGGGTCACCCCGAGTGATGTAGGGCGGATTGCTGACCACCAGGTCGAAGCGCTCGGGCAGGGGCGCGGTCAGCTCGGCGCTGGTGGAAACAGGGTCAATCGCGGCACCTTGAGCCGCCAACGGCACCCACCAGTCGTGCAACGCCCAGTTCACGTGCAGTTGCAGCTGGCGCCCGTTGCCAGCGGCCACGGCCAGCGCCGCTGGGCTGATGTCGGTGGCCCACACCTGCGCGTTCGGGCAACGGTGTTTCAGCGCCAGCGCAATGGCGCCGCTGCCGGTGCCCAGGTCCAGCACGCGCGGTGCCGCTTGCGCGCCCTGCTGCAGGCATTCCAGCGCCCAATCCACCAAGCCTTCGGTTTCCGGGCGCGGCACCAGCACGGCGGGCGAGACCTGCAGGCGCAGGCCACAAAACACCTGCAGGCCCAGCACATAGGCCAGCGGCTCGCCCGCAGCACGGCGCTGCAGTGCCGCGCCCCAGGCGCGGGCTTGCTCGGGTGTCAGCGCTTCGTCGTCGTGGGCGAGCAACCAACTGCGCGACACGGGCTCGTGCAGCGGGGCTGTGCCCGGCACCTGCGGCTGCGCACAGGCCGACCACAGATGGGCCAGCAGCCACTGCGCGTCCAGCCGGTCCACACCCTGCTGCCGAGCTTGCTGCAGGGCGTGCTTGATCAACAGCGCCATCTCAGGGTCTCACCGGCGATCAGGCGCCGCCCGCTTCCAGCTGGCCCAGTTGTTCGGCGGCGCGTGCGGCTTGCAAGGCCTGCACCACATCCACCAAGTCGCCGTCCATGATCTGTGCCAGCTTGTACAGCGTCAGGTTGATGCGGTGGTCGGTCAGCCGGCCTTGCGGAAAGTTGTAGGTGCGGATGCGGTCGCTGCGGTCGCCGCTACCGATCAGCCCTTTGCGCGTGGCGGCTTCCTTGGCGGCGCGCTCGCTGCGGTCTTTTTCGCGCAGCCGCGCCACCAGCACGGCCATCGCCTTGGCCTTGTTGCGGTGCTGCGAGCGGTCGTCCTGGCACTCGGCCACCAGCCCGGTGGGCAGGTGCGTGATGCGGATGGCGCTGTCGGTTTTGTTGATGTGCTGGCCGCCAGCACCGCTGGCGCGAAAGGTGTCGATGCGCAGCTCGGCCGGGTTCAGTTGCACCTCTTCGGTCTCGTCGGGCTCGGGCATCACCGCCACCGTGCATGCGCTGGTGTGGATACGGCCCTGGCTTTCGGTGGCCGGCACACGCTGCACGCGGTGGCCGCCCGACTCGAACCGCAGCCGGCCATAAACCTTGTCGCCTTCCACGCGCAACACCAGTTCCTTGTAGCCGCCGAGTTCGGCCGCGCTTTCGCTTAACACCTCGGTGCGCCAGCCCTGGCGTTCGAAAAAGCGCAGGTACATGCGTGCCAGGTCGCCGGCAAACAGCGCCGATTCGTCGCCGCCGGTGCCGGCGCGGATCTCGACAAAAGCAGCCCTTTCGTCATCAGGGTCGCGCGGGATCAGCGCCAGATGCAGTTCATTTTCCAGGCGCAGCAGGTCGGCGCTGGCGGCGGCCACTTCTTCGCGCGCCATCGCCAGCAATTCGGCGTCGTTTTCATCGGCCAGCATCTGTTGGCCGGTGGCCAGGTCGTCCTCGCGGCGCTGGTAGTGGCGGTAGCGCTGCACGATGTCTTGCGCCTCGGCTTGTTCACGCGACAGCGTGCGCCAGCGCTTGATGTCGCTGGCCACCTGGGGGTCGGCCAGCGTGGCGTCGAGCTCGGCCAGGCGCAGGGCCAAACGTTCAAACTGGTCTCGCAGCTGGGGGCTCATGCGGGCGGGGGAACAGCAAGGACAGAGGGTGAGGGGGGCTGGCGTTGGGCTGGCCGTGGCAGCGGCGGGCCTGTAAGCCCGAAGGTGTGCCGTCCAGGCCCGCAGCGCAGGCGTTTGGCGGCTGCAGGGGCGGCCGCTAATGCTGGCCGGGGTTGCGCGTGTTTTGGCGCAGGAACAGGCGCGACACGGTGTCGGCCAGCCGCGAGCGGTCTTCGCCCTCGGCAGCATGCAGCTCGGCCATGGTGCCGTGCAGCATTTTGTGCGTGAGGCCCCGCGTCAGGGCTTGCAGCACATCTTCCACCGCAGCGCCCTTGGCCAACAGCTTGCGCGCGCGGCCCAGTTCGGCCTGGCCCCAGTCGTCGGCCTGGCGGTGCAGCGCCTGGATCAGCGGCACCGCCTGGCGCTGGTCCAGCCAGTGCGAAAAGCTCTGCACACCGGCGTCGATGATGGCCTCGGCCTGCTGCACGGCGGCCTGGCGTTTTTCGCTGGCGGTCTGCACCAACACGCTGAGGTCGTCGACGGTGTACAGGTACACGTCGGACAGGCGCTTGACCTCGGGCTCGATGTCGCGCGGCACGGCCAGGTCACACATGAACATGGGCCGGCGCCGGCGTGACTTCAGCGCACGTTCCACCGCCCCCAGGCCGATGATGGGCAGCGTGCTGCCGGTGCAGGAGATGACGATGTCAAATTCACCCAGCCGGTTGGGCATGTCAGACAAACGCATGGCCTCGCCGCCCAAACGGGCGGCCAGGCTCTCGCCACGTTCCAGCGTGCGGTTGGCCAGTGCCATCAGCTTGGGCGTGCGCGCCGCAAAGTGGGTGGCCACCAGCTCGATCATCTCGCCTGCGCCAACAAACAGCACCTTGGTTTGCGCCAGGTCTTCAAACAACTGGCTGGCCAGGCGCACAGCGGCAGCGGCCATGCTGATGGAGTGCGCGCCGATTTCGGTGGAGCTGCGCACCTCTTTGGCCACCGAAAACGAGCGCTGGAACAGCTGGTGCAGCGTGGTGCCCAGGGTGCCGGCTTCGTCGGCCAGGCGCACCGCCTGTTTCATCTGGCCCAGGATCTGCGGTTCGCCCAGCACCATGGAATCGAGCCCTGCGGCCACGCGGAAGGCGTGACGTGCGGCGGCGTGGTTTTCCATCACGTAGCTGTGTTGCAGCAGTTCACTGCCGCTGATGCCGCCTTGTTCTGCCAACCAGTCCAGCGCCGGCCGCACCAGGGCCTGGCCGTTGGCGGCATGGGGCAGCGTGGGCGTGGCCACATACAGCTCGGTGCGGTTGCAGGTGGAGACCAGCGCGGCCTCGGGCACGCTGCGCTGCAGCCGCTCGCGCAGGCCCTGCAGGGCAGGGGCCAGTTGCTCGGGCGCAAAAGCCAAACGGCCGCGCAAATCCAGCGGCGCGGTGGTGTGGTTCAGACCGAGGGCGAGGACACTCACAAGGCAAATTGTAGCCAGCGGCCCCGGGATTTGTGGCACCCGGCGGCTGCGCCGGCCCGAAAAGCGGTGGCGCCAGCAGGTTTGGCCCTGCCGAAACACGGCGCCACCGCTGGCAGAAAAAGGGGTGCTGCGCTTCAGCGGCCAGAATGCGGCCCCATGGGACCACTGGACGCGCTGGGGCATTTGCTGAACCTGTTTATGCCCGCCGCCATGCTGGCCGGCCTGTCCGCCGGGCTGGTCAAGGTGCTGTGGCGCCGTGAACTGAAAACCCTGACCTGGTGGCGCCTGACCGCACCGGCTGCCGCTGCCGGCGCTGCTGTGACGCTGGCAGGCCTGGTGTGGACCGGCCACGACGGCCGCATGACCACCTATGCGGCCATGGTGCTGGCCTGTGCGCTGGCGCTGTGGTGGCGCGGTTTTGGGCCGGGCCGCCGTTGAGCTAAGCCCTGCCTGCCCGTGTTCAGGCCGCGCCCGCCGTGGCCGGCAATTCGAAGGCCGTGCCCTCGACGCCAGCCACCCGGCCGCGCAAGGAATGCGGCAGCGCTTCCGTGATCAGCACATCCACCAACTGCCCCACCAGCCGCGCGTGCTGCGGGCCGCCGTCAAAGTTGACGATGCGGTTGCATTCGGTGCGGCCCATCAGGTCGACAGTGCCGGTGGTGGAGGCCTTGCGCGAAGGCCCTTCGACCAGGATGCGCTGCACCGTGCCCAGGCGGCTGGCGCTGATGCGGCGCACGTTCGTTTCGATGGTGGCTTGCAAGTGCTGCAACCGCTTGAGCTTCAGTTCTTGCGGCGTGTCGTCGGCCAGGTTGGCTGCCGGCGTACCGGGCCGTTTGCTGAAGACAAAACTGAAGCTGGCGTCAAAACCCACGTCGTCGATGAGCTTCATCATCTTGTCGAAGTCTTCTTGCGTCTCGCCCGGAAAGCCGACGATGAAGTCGCTGGACAGGCTGATGCCCGGGCGCACCGCGCGCAACTTGCGGATGGTGCTTTTGTATTCCATCGCCGTGTAGCCGCGTTTCATCGCCATCAGGATGCGGTCGCTGCCGTGCTGCACCGGCAGGTGCAGGTGGTTCACCAGCTTGTTGGTCTTGCCATAGGCTTCAACCAGCCGCTGCGTGAACTCATTGGGGTGGCTGGTGGTGTAGCGGATGCGCCCGATGCCCGGCATCTCGGCCACGTATTCGATCAGCAGCGCAAAGTCGGCGATTTCGGCCGTGCCGCCCATGGTGCCGCGGTAGGCGTTGACGTTTTGCCCCAGCAGCGTGATTTCCTTGACGCCCTGCTCGGCCAGGCCGGCCACCTCGGTGAGCACGTCGTCAAAGGGGCGGCTGACCTCTTCACCACGGGTGTAAGGCACCACGCAGTAAGAGCAGTACTTGGAGCAGCCCTCCATGATGGATACAAAAGCCGAGGCGCCTTCCACACGCGCCGGCGGCAGGTGGTCGAATTTTTCGATCTCGGGGAAGCTGATGTCCACCTGCGGCCGCCGCTGCAGGCTGCGCTGGGCAATCATCTGCGGCAGGCGGTGCAGCGTCTGCGGGCCAAACACCAGGTCCACAAAAGGCGCACGCTCGATGATGGCCGCACCTTCCTGGCTGGCCACGCAGCCGCCCACGCCGATGAGCACGCCCTTTTTTTTCAGGTGCTTGACGCGGCCGAGGTCGCTGAACACCTTTTCTTGCGCCTTCTCGCGCACCGAGCAGGTGTTGAAGAGGATGAGGTCGGCTTGCTCCACGTCCTGCGTGGGCTCGTAGCCTTCGGCGGCGCGCAGCACGTCGGCCATCTTGTCGGAGTCGTACTCGTTCATCTGGCAGCCAAAGGTGCGGATGAACACTTTTTTGCCGCTGTCGGGCGGCGTGGTGGGGGCGGTCATCGCGTGCTCCAGGTTTGGGCGTCGGGGTTGAAGACCCAGGCTTGGGCCTGCTCGGGCGTGGTGGGCCAGGGGCGCCGCGCCGCTTCGGCGGGTGTCAGCACCCAGACGTCCAGCACCTGGCCCAGGGCGTCGCGTGTGTAGTGCACCAGCAGGCGCTGGCCGGTGAGCGCGCCCGACAGCAGCAGCAGGTTGTCGGCACCCCGGATGCGCGAGCCGGGCGCCAGGCGCGACGGCTGCTGGTTCAGCAGGATGTCGGGCGCCTGCGTCACCACCAGTTCACCGCGCAAGGCGGTGGCGGGGAAGGGGCGCGAAGACCCCTGGGCGGTGGCTGACATGGCACTGGTCAGCGTGGCGGTGGCCCACAGCGCCAACAAGCTGCGGCGGCGCAGCGGCGGTACACAGCGGGGCATGGTGGTCATCCAGGGGCTGTGGAACAAAAAGGCCCGGGGTTGGTGCCCCGGGCCTGCTGATTGGATTGAATTGTCTGGTGGCGCTTCAGGGATTTGAACCCCGGACCTGCGGATTATGATTCCGTCGCTCTAACCAGCTGAGCTAAAGCGCCTGAGCCCGACATTATAGCGAGAGCAATTCGCCTGCAACGATGAGCCTGCAAGCGTTCGCGCGGGAACAGGCCGTTTGCAAGGCACAACCGGCGCCAAACGCATCACGGATGTTCAGTTTTCTCAAGAAGAAGTTGTGGGGCGGCGGGGCCGAGCCTGCACCACCACCGCCGGCGGTGGCGCCGGCGCCGGCCGATGCACCTGCAGCCACACCTGCAGCCACGCCTGCAGCCACACTTGCAGCCCTGGCGGCGCCAGCACCACTGCCGCCGCCGTTGCCCCCAGCCGCCACAAGCCCGCTGCCGCCCGCCGTGGCCGGCACGGGCGCGGCTGTTGGGGCCCCGGCTGCGGCGCCCGCCGCGCCCGCCCCTGCCCGCACCTCGTGGCTGGCCCGCTTGTCCCAGGGCCTGCGCAAGACCGGCGCCGGTATCGCACAGGTCTTTACCGGCACACGCATCGACGAGGCGCTGTACGAAGAACTGGAATCGGCGCTGCTGATGGCCGACACGGGGGTGTCGGCCACCGAGTTTTTGCTGGCCGACCTGAAGCGGCGCGTCAAGGAAGCCAAGGCCACCGAGCCGGCGGCCGTGAAGCTGCTGCTGGTAGACGCACTGGCAGAGCTGCTGGCGCCGCTGCAGCGGCCGCTGGAAATTGGCGCTGCCAGCCCCACCGTCATCATGGTCACGGGTGTCAATGGCGCGGGCAAGACCACCAGCATCGGCAAGCTCACGCGCCACCTGGCGCAGGCGCGGTGCAAGGTGCTGCTGGCGGCGGCCGACACCTTTCGCGCCGCAGCGCGTGAACAGCTGGCGGTGTGGGCTGACCGCAACCAGGTCGAGATCGTCAGCCAGGAAGGTGGCGACCCCGCCGCCGTCACCTTTGATGCCGTGACCGCCGGCCGCGCGCGCCAGTGCGACGTGGTGATTGCCGACACCGCCGGCCGCCTGCCCACACAGGCGCACCTGATGGACGAGTTGAAAAAGATCCAGCGTGTCATCGGCAAGGCGCAAGAGGGCGCGCCGCACGAGGTGCTGTTGGTGGTGGACGGCAACACCGGCCAAAACGCGCTGGCGCAGGTGAAGGCCTTTGATGCCGCGCTGGGCCTGACCGGGCTCATCGTCACCAAGCTCGACGGCACCGCCAAAGGGGGGGTGCTGGCCGCCATCGCCCGCTGGGGCCAGACGCAGCAGCGGGTGGTGCCGGTCTACTTCATCGGCATCGGTGAAAAGCTGGAAGACCTGCAGACCTTTGATGCGCGCGAATTTGCGCAGGCGCTGCTGGGGTAGCAGCGCTGTTTTTCAACTGCTGCGCAAACGCCCGCCGCCTGCGGCCGTGCGTTTGTAGGTGGCCAAGTCGATGGGCGCGCGCGCCGGGTTGACGCCCACGCCGGTGCTTGCCAAAGTGGTCTCCAAGGCGCCTCTGCGGCCGGCTTCCAGGTCTACAGGCACGCGGGCCGCGCCGGCTGCGGGCTCGGGGCCGTCGTCGGGTGACAGCAGCACCGTGTCGGGCATCTGGGCGGCCTCCAAGGCCTTGATCTTGGCCTTGCGCTCGGCCAGCATGGGTGCGATGGTGCGGCGTATCTCGGCCACATTGGGCAGCGACTCTTCATGCCAGATGTGCACGGTGATGCCGGCCGCTTCCAGCACCCGGATCATGCGTTCGCTGCGCTTCTTGCCCGCCGGCGTGTCGCGCCGCGTGCGCACGTCCACGGCCGCCAGCACCCTGAAGCGGCCATCACACAGCAGCAGGTCGACGTCGAGCATACCGGTGCCCTGCATCCAGGCCTCGCGCTGGTCGCGCGGCGGCAGGCGGATAAAGCGCAGCAGCTGCACATGGGCCAGCACCTCGGCGCGCGGGAACGATTCACGCAGCAGCCGGTAGGCCTTGCGCTCGATGGTGCCCAGCACCAGCGCGGCCAGCGGCGGGGGGCCGGCTGCGCCGTCAGCAGGGGCTGCTTGCACGGGCGCAAAGGGAGTGAACGGCGTGCGGCTGACAGCGGGTTCTTCAGCCGCTTCCTGGCGGCTGCGCCACCACAGCCACAGCGTGCCGGCCACCAGCGCGGCCAGCATCACCAGGGGCAGCCACAGCGTGGACATCGTGTGATGTGAAAGTGACATGCGCTGTGCGGTGCCTGGGTGCCGGATGGTGAACGTTGCCGGTCAGCGGTGGTGGCCGTCAGCGCGGCATGCCGGGGAAGCCGCCACCGCCCATGCCACCCATGCCGCCCATGCGTTTCATCATCTTCATCAGGCCGCCGCCTTTCATCTTCTTCATCATGCCCTGCATCTGGTCAAACTGGTTGAGCAGGCGGTTCACTTCCTGCACATGCACACCGGCGCCGGTGGCAATGCGCCGCTTGCGGCTGGCCTTGATGAGCTCGGGCTTGCGCCGCTCCAGCGCCGTCATCGAGCAGATGATGCCTTCCATGCGTTTGACGTCGCGCTCGGCCTTGTCCATGTCGGCGCCCGCGGCCTTGGCTGTCAACTGGCTGGGCAGCTTGTCCATCAGGCTGGACAGGCCGCCCATCTTTTTCATCTGCGTGATCTGCGACAGGAAGTCGTTGAGGTCGAAGTTGCTGCCGGACTTGACCTTGTCGGCCAGCTTCTGCGCGGCCTCCATGTCCACGCCCTTTTGCACCTCTTCCACCAGCGCCACGATGTCGCCCATGCCCAGCACGCGGCCGGCGTGGCGTTCGGCGTCGAAAACCTCCAGGCCGTCGATCTTTTCAGACACGCCGGCAAACTTGATCGGCGCGCCAGTGATCTGCCGCACCGACAGCGCCGCGCCGCCGCGCGAGTCGCCGTCCATCTTGGTCAGCACCACACCCGTCAGCGGCAGTGCGTCCTTGAAGGCCTTGGCGGTGTTCACCGCGTCCTGGCCCTGCATGGCGTCGACCACAAACAAGGTTTCCACCGGGTTCAGCGTGGCGTGCAGCTCGGCAATCTCGGCCATCAGCGCGGCGTCGATGCCCAGGCGGCCGGCGGTGTCGACCAGCAGCACGTCGAAGTAGTGGCGCCGGGCGTGGTCCAGCGCGGCCAGCGCGATGTCGCGCGGTTTTTGGCCCGGGTCTGAGGCAAACCACTCGGCGCCGGCCTGCGCGGTCACCGTCTTCAGCTGTTCAATGGCGGCCGGCCGGTAGACGTCGGCCGACACCGTGAGCACCTTCTTCTTGCGCTTGCTGATCAGGTACTTGGCCAGCTTGGCGGTGGTGGTGGTCTTGCCGGCGCCCTGCAGGCCCGCCATCAAGATGACGGCGGGCGGTTGCGTGGCCAGGTTCAGTTCAGACACCGGCCGCGCAGCGCCGCCGGGTTCGGCCGCTTCGCCCATGGTGGCGGCCAGTTCCTTGTGCACGATGCCCACCAGCGCCTGGCCGGGGTTCAGCGAGCCGGCCACTTCCTGGCCCAGCGCTTTTTCTTTCACGCGGGTGATGAAGTCGCGCACCACGGGCAGCGCCACGTCGGCCTCGAGCAGGGCCATGCGCACTTCGCGCAGCATGTCCTGCACGTTGCTCTCGGTGATGCGCGCTTGGCCGCGCATCGTCTTGACCATGCGTGACAGCCGGTCGGTGAGGGTGGTGGCCATTGGGTTTTGCGTGGCGAGCGCCGTGTGGACGGGCCCGCGATCAGTACACTGTCGGCATGATTCTATCGACCGCTCCCACCCTGCTGGGCCCGTCGGGCCCGTGGCCTGTGGTGGTGGTTGCCGTCGTGTTGTATTTGATGGCAGCCGCGCCCGTGGCCGCACTGCGCCGTTTTGCGGTGGCAGCGTTTCTGGGCGCCTTTGTGTTGCACACGCTGCTGCTGCTGATCGACATCGCGGGTTTGGGCCAACCCGAGGGCGGCACCCGGCTGGGCTTCGGCCCGGTGCTGTCGATGACGGTGTGGCTGGTGATTGCCGTCTACGCCATCGAAAGCCGCATGCTGCCGCTGCCCGTGGTGCGCCAGTGGCTGGGCCTGCTGGGCGCGCTGGCGGTGGGGCTGGCAGCGGCCTTTCCGGGCGAGGCCAAACAAGCCGCCACGGCGTTGGCGCCGCTGCACTTTGCGCTGGGTGTGGGCTCTTACGCGCTGTTTGGTGCCGCCGTGCTGCACGGCTTGATGCTGGACGCCGCTGAACGCCGGCTGCGCGCCGGCCTGGCCGGCAGCAGCGAGAGCCGCACCGCCGGCATGCCGTTGATGCAGCTGGAGCGGCTGACCTTCAACTTCGTGGCTGCCGGTTTTGCGGCACTCAGCGCCACGTTGGCGTTGGGCTTGATGACCACCGGCCCCTGGCGCATCGAACACAAAACCGTGTTTGGCTTGCTGGCCTGGCTGGTGTTTGCCGGTTTGCTGGCGGGGCGCCACTGGCAGGGCTGGCGCGGCCGGCGCGCCACGCGCTGGCTGTATGTGGGCACGGCACTGCTGCTGCTGGCGTATGCAGGTTCGCGCTTTGTTCTTGAGGTGCTGCTGCCGCGTTGAGGCGCTGTGCAGGGCGCCAGAAACTGCACGGCAGTGGGCCATCGATGCGCAGCCGGTGCGCCGCCTGCGGGCTTTCGACGATCTTGGCGCTGGCCTGCGGGCGCGCAACACAGGTGGGTGACAGACGATGAAGTATGTGCTGGTGCTGTTGGTGGTGGTGGTGGCCGCCTGGGTGTTGTTCGGGCGCGGCCGGGGCCGTGGCAAGCCGCAGAAAACCGCTACGGGTGCTGCAGACAACACCACCAAGCCTGGCAAACCCACGCCCGCCGGCACCGCGCAGGCCATGGTGGCCTGTGCGCACTGCGCCTTGCACCTGCCGCAAACCGAGGCCGTGGCCGACGCCCAGGGGCGCTGGTTCTGTGACCATGCCCATCGGCTGGCCGGGCCCCGGCAGCCCCCTGCAGCCTAGCCGATGGGCAAGGACGCGCCGACCGCAGAGCCTACTCCCGGCGACAGCGCGCGCAGCAAGGAGGACCGCCGCAATGCCGACCGCCGCCGCCCTGCGGGTCGGCGCCGCGATGACGCCTTGTTCGCCGCTTCAGCGGCCGAGTCGACAGCGGCCGGTGACTCCTTCTTTGACCCGGGCTGGCTGTCGGCCGGCGACGCCGCGCAGCAAGAGCTCTCTTTCGCTCGCCGTGTGCGCCGTTCGCTGTCGATGCAGGGCCACGCCTTGGCACGTGTGTACCGCACCTACGCCGCAGCGCGTGCGGCCATCGGTCTGGGGCTGGTGGTGGTGCAGGGGGTGGCCAGCCTGATCGGCACGCGCAGTTCGGAGTGGCTGGCGATGGTGTCGCTGGCCTATGCGGTGCAGGCGGTGACCTTGTGGCTGCTGCCCAGTTTCAGCCCGCTGGCGCAACCGCAGACCGAGCGCGCCAAGCGGCGGCGCCAGTGGATGGTGACCATCGGTGTGGACCTGCTGGCCTTCACGGTGCTGCACCTGCTGGAAGGCGGCTCGACCTTCAACTATGGCGCGCTGCTGGTGCTGCCGGTGTTGATGGCCGGTGTGTTCATGTCGCGTTTGCTGGCCCTGGCCACGGCTTCGGGCGTGGCGCTGCTGCTGTTGATGGTGGCCTGGCGCACAGCGCCGGCCCATGAGTTGCCGGCGTTGATGCTGCAAACCGGGCTGGCCGGGCTGGGCCTGTTCATCATCACGCTGCTGGCCGGTGAACTGGCCGCGCGGCTGGCGCGCGAAGAATTGTCGGCACGCGGCAGCCTGGAGCTGGCGCGCCAGCAGGCGCAGCTGAACCGGCTGGTGATTGAAGAGATGGTCGACGGTGTGCTGGTGGTCGACCCGCAGTTGCGCGTGCGTGCGGCCAACCCCGCCGCGCGTGCGCTGCTGGTGCTGGAAGGCCTGAGCCCGCCAGCGCCCTTCATGCTGCACGAACGGGCCGCCTGGGCCACGCTGCAGCAGGCCGTGCAGCGTGCCATGGCGCAGGGCAGCTGGCCCGAAGCCGGGCGCGACTTGGCGCTGGACTTTGGGGCAGGCCATGTCAGGACGCTGCGCATGCGCGTGCGATTCATGCGCAAACCTGCACGCGACTTTGCGCTGTCGCCGGGCCAGGCGCCAGCCGAGGCCACCGGTGAAGGTTTTGCCGTCTTGCTGCTGGAAGACCTGCGCACGCTGCAGGCCCGCATCCGGCAGGAAAAACTGGCCGCCATGGGCCGCGTGTCGGCCGGCATCGCACACGAAATCCGCAACCCCTTGGCGGCCATCGCACAGGCCAATGCGCTGCTGCTGGAAGACCAGCTCGCCCCCGACCAGCAACGGCTGGCCCGCATGGTGGCCGACAACGTGGAGCGCCTGAAGCGGCTGGTCGATGACGTGATGGAAGTGGCCCCGGGCTTGCCGGCGCACGAGCGTGTCATCGACGCGCAGCAAACCGTGGCGCGAGACGCTGCCGAATGGGCGCGCACCATGGCCTTGCCGATGGGGGCTGACAGCCGTTTGCAAGCCGACCTGGGCAGCACCCCGCTGGGTGTTTTGTTCGACCCCGAACACCTGCGCCGTGTGCTGGTGAACCTGCTGGACAACGCACACCGGCATGCCAGCGCCGAGCCCGCCGCCATCGCGCTGCGCCTGCGCCTGCGCGACGAGCAGACGGTGGAGCTGGCGGTGCAAAGTGATGGCACGGTTATCGCGCCCGAGACCGAGCGTTTCCTGTTTGAACCCTTCTTCTCCACACGCAGCCGCGGCACCGGGTTGGGCCTGTATATTTGCCGTGAACTGTGCGAGCGTTACGGCGCCAGCATCGAATACAACCGCCGCGCCGCCACCGAGCGGCTGCGCAATGAATTTGTTGTCTGCTTGCAGCACCGCGCATTGCCCGGCCCCGCCAGCCTGCTGGCCCCAGAACCGCAGACCCCACCGTGACCCCGAACCCCAGCCCGCGACTGTTGGTCGTGGACGATGAACCCGACCTGCGCACGCTGTACGAACTGACATTGGTGCGCGAAGGCTACGACGTCGACAGCGCGGGCACGGTGGAAGAAGCCTGGGCGCTGCTGCAAGGGCGGGGCGCGGGCCATTACCAGCTCGTCATCACCGACATGCGCCTGCCCGACGGCACCGGCCTGGACCTGCTGCGCCGGCTGGAGCACGCCGGCCGCAGCGAAAAGGCGGTGGTCATCACCGCTTACGGTTCACCCGAAAACGCCGTCGAGGCACTGAAGGCCGGCGCCTACGACTACCTGACCAAACCGGTGGACCTGCGGCAGTTTCGCGCCGTCATCGCCTCGGCCATTGGGCGCACACCGGCCGGACTGGCCGCGCCTTCCTTGTCGCCCACGCCGCCGCACGGGCCCGATGACACGGCAGCGGCTGCAACCCTTGCGCGCCTGCACAGCCCGGCCCACGACGCGCTGGCCCGCATCGTGGGCTCTTCGCCGGTGATGCAGCAGGTGCGTGCGCTGGTGGCCAAGGTGGCGCGCAGCATGGCCCCGGTGCTGGTGCACGGTGAATCGGGCACGGGCAAAGAGCTGGTGGCGCGCGCCATCCACGGCTGCTCGCCGCGCGCTGCGGGGCCCTTCATCGCGGTGAACTGCGGCGCCATTCCCGAGCAACTGCTGGAGGCCGAGTTTTTTGGCTACCGCAAGGGCGCTTTCACCGGCGCAGCCGAAGACCGCGAAGGCTTCTTCCAGGCCGCCCAGGGCGGCACACTGTTCCTGGACGAGATAGGCGACCTGCCGTTGCTGATGCAGAGCAAACTCTTGCGGGTGATACAAGAGCGTGCCGTCAGGCCCGTGGGCGCGGTGGCCGAAGTGCCCACCAATGTGCGCCTGGTCAGCGCCACGCACCGAGACCTGGCCCAAGAGGTGCAGGCCGGCCGTTTTCGCCAAGACCTCTTCTACCGCTTGAACGTCATCCGCATTGGCTTGCCGGCGCTGCGCGAGCGCATGGTCGACCTGCCGGGCCTGTGCGCGCAGGCGCTGGCCCGCATCGCCCGTGATGCCGGCGTGACGCCAGTGCCGCAACTGACACCCGAAGCGCAGCAGCAGTTGCAGGCCTACCGGTTCCCGGGCAACGTGCGTGAACTGGAAAACCTGCTGCACCGCGCGTTGGCCATGGCCAGCGGGCCCGATATCGGCTGCGATGAACTGGGCCTGACCGACGAGATGCTGCAAGACAGTGCGGCTGAATCGGGGTTCTTGGCGTTGGCGGCTGTGCCAGCAGAGGGCACGTTGGCACTGCCGCCACGCGGCGCCGCTGATGCGGCTGCCGAAACCGCCCGGGACCCCGCGCAAGCCGGCGCAGTGGCTGCCGCACCGAGGGTGGCCTTGTCGTCCTCGGCTCTGCCTTCAGATCTGGCGCGTTACCTCGACGACGTCGAACGCGACATCCTGGAGCGTGCGCTGGACCGCTACCGCTACAACCGCACCGCCGCCGGTGCGAGCCTGGGCCTGTCGTTGCGCCAGATGCGCTACCGCATGGCGCGCCTGGGCATCGGCACGGGCGAAGCCGAGCGCGGCGACGTGCCGGGCTGAGAGGCTGAGAGGCTGAGAAACGATGCCGCGTCGGTGTGCATGGGCAGGCGGCTGGTGGCAGGGTGCGTCGCACCGGCCCAGCCCCAACTTCGGGCCGCGGCCCAGTGGCACGGCAGTGACGCTGGCGGTGGTGCACGCCATCAGCTTGCCGCCGGGCCACTGGGGCGGCAACGCGGTCGAGCGCTTTTTCACCAACACGCTGGACGCGGCTGAACACCCTTACTACCAGGGCATCAAGGACCTGCGTGTGTCGGCACACTTTTTTGTGCGCCGCAGCGGCCGCGTGTTGCAGTTTGTGTCTTGCGAGCACCGCGCCTGGCACGCTGGCGTGTCGCACTGGCGGGGCCGCGATGACTGCAATGCTTGGTCCATCGGCATCGAACTGGAAGGGCTGGACGGGCTGACTTTTGACGGCCGCCAGTACCTGGCGCTGGCGCAATTGTTACGGCTGTTGTCGCGCCGCTATGGTGTGCGCGAAGCCGTGGGCCATGAGCACATCGCACCGGGTCGCAAGACCGACCCTGGGGCGGGCTTCGATTGGCGGCGCTTGCGCCGGGCGATGGCCGCTCAGACGCCCCTGCTGGCGCCCATCGTGCTGACCTGATGCAATGCCGGTGCGGTCATGCCCGGCTTTTCCTGCGTAAAGCCCCGTGAGCAAAGGCTCTTCAATCGGTCTTGCAGCGCCTGAGCGGTGCGCTGACGCGGCCGGCCTTGGCGGCCGCTGCAGGCGCACCAGGAGCACCTGGCGAGGCCGTGCTTCGTGAAGATGATGTTTATCGTTCTACGCTAGCGGTAGTGTCTTGTACTGCCCTGCGGCACCAGATATAGTGTCTGTCCGGCGTTTTGATGGTGGTGGCAGTGGGCGGCAAGCGGTAAGCAGCAAGGCTGGCACAAACTTGGTCATGGGCGCTTCAAAAAGGGGTGCGGGGCCGTGGTTTTTGTGTTTGCAGTTGTCGTTTGGTGTTGGCTTTTGCCGTTGTCCAAATGGCCCCGGCACCGCCGGCATGCAAACGCAGCCCGTCAGCCGCAGCCAAGCAGCAGCAGCCAAGCAGCCGCAGCCCCACAACCGCTGCCTCCAAAAGGCCAGCCGACCAGTGCCATTTCAAGTTCATTCCACGGCCTTTTCAAGGCCATCGGGGCGGGGCCACCGCAGACTGCCAGCCACCGCACCCACGCCAGCGCACAACGCAGGCAACCCGCAGGCAACCAGCAGACATCAGGCAGGCCAACCGTGTTTCAAGTCATCAGGGCCGATAGCGGCCACTTGCGCGCTGGCACCCGCACGTTGGCACCCGCACGCGGCTGCACAGAACGCAGAACGTGCAAGCCCGCACTGCCGGTGTCAGCCAGCGCCATCTGCCCACGGGGCAGGCGATGAACGCGAAACCACCCAGGTTAAAGCCGTCCTGAGCCTGCGGGCTCGATGGCTGCGATCCGAAGGGGTCGCCGGCACACGTTGTCACCACATCCAGCGCCACCACACTTGCTACCGAAAAAGAGGGGATTGAATGCAGATTTCGACCAGCGCCATGACGCCCACGTCCACCATGCCGCGCAGTGGCGACGCCACGGGCGCCGACCTGGCGGCGGCCAACTATGCGGGCTACCAGATCATCAGGCGCAACGGCGCCGTGGTGGGCTTTGCACCGAACAAGATCGCCGTGGCCCTGATGAAGGCGTTTTTGGCCGTGCACGGCACACAAGGCGCAGCTTCGGCCAGCGTGCGTGAAACGGTGGAGCGCCTGACCGAGACCGTGGTGCGCGCGCTGTTGCGTTCGCGCCCGGGTGGTGGCACCTTCCACATCGAAGACGTGCAAGACCACGTTGAACTGGGTCTGATGCGCAGCGGCCACCATGAAGTGGCGCGAGCTTATGTGCTGTACCGCGAGCGCCGGTCGCAAGAACGTGCACGCCAGGGCCAGGCCGTGGCGCCCAAGCCCGCTGAATTGCACGTGCTTGAAAACGGCCAGCGTGTACCGCTGGACGCCAACCACCTGCGTGCGCTGGTTGAATCGGCCTGTGCCGGCCTGGGCGCCGATGTACAGGCCGAGCCCATCCTGGCCGAAACCCGCCGCAACCTGTATGACGGCGTGCCGATGGACGAGGTCTACAAGGCTGCCATCATGGCCGCCCGCACGCTGATCGAAAAAGAACCCTCGTACACCCGCGCCACCGCGCGTTTGCTGCTGCACACCATCCGCCGCGAGGTGCTGGGCGGTGAAGTCACGCAAGAGCAGATGGCCGAGCGTTATGCCGAGTACTTCGGCAGCTTCATCAAGAAGGGCGTGCAGGCCGAGCTGCTGGACGACAAGTTGCTGCAGTTTGACCTGCCGCGCCTGGGTGCCGCGCTCAGCGCATCGCGCGATCTGCAGTTTGACTACCTGGGCCTGCAGACCCTTTACGACCGCTACTTCCTGCACATCGACGAAGCGCGCATCGAGATGCCGCAGGCCTTTTTTATGCGCGTCGCCATGGGTCTGGCGCTGGGCGAGATTGACCGCGAAACGCGGGCCATCGAGTTCTACAACGTGCTGTCGAACTTCGACTTCATGAGCAGCACGCCAACCCTGTTCAACAGCGGCACGCGCCGCAGCCAGCTCAGCAGCTGCTACCTCACCACCGTCGCTGACGACCTGGACGGCATCTACGAAGCATTGAAAGAAAACGCGCTGCTGTCCAAGTTTGCCGGCGGCCTGGGCAACGACTGGACCCGCGTGCGCGCCCTGGGCAGCTACATCAAGGGCACCAACGGCAAGAGCCAAGGTGTGGTGCCTTTCCTGAAGGTGGTGAATGACACGGCGGTGGCCGTCAACCAGGGCGGCAAGCGCAAGGGTGCGGTTTGTGCCTACCTGGAAAGCTGGCACCTCGACCTGGAACAGTTCCTAGAGCTGCGCAAGAACACCGGCGACGACCGTCGCCGCACGCACGACATGAATACGGCGAACTGGATTCCCGACCTGTTCATGAAGCGTGTCGTCGAAGGCGGCGACTGGACGCTGTTCTCGCCGTCCACCTGCCCGGACCTGCATGACCTGGTGGGGGCCGAGTTCGAGGCTGCCTACACCGCCTACGAGGCCAAGGCCGACCGTGGCGAGATCAAGCTCTTCAAGCGTCTGCCGGCCAAGGACCTGTGG